>ENA-OWPJ01000421-OWPJ01000421.1-human-gut-metagenome-genome-assembly--contig:-NODE-421-length-44248-cov-28.1369_pt1 | contig 44248 bp, 39 predicted proteins | sample MGYA00248264_ERZ651846 | MGnify/ENA primary metagenome ERZ651846 (study PRJEB26924, sample SAMEA4378271) | human gut metagenome | biome: human gut; feature: human-associated habitat; material: faeces...
TAAGACCACAGCATAAAGTGTTGTCCTTTCAAACACCACGTAATTTTAGATTACCCTATTTTCATGAATTCCTGCACGAACCATTTGTTTATGGTTCGTTTTTTTTACAGTGCAAAAAACGTGATGAACATTATCATTCACCACGTTTTTTATCATTTCAGATGTGCTTTCATTACTTCCTGCAATACGTTAAAATCAATTGGTTTTGCGATATGTGCATTCATACCAGAACGTAAAACTCTTGCGACATCTTCACTAAAAGCATTTGCGGTAACTGCAATGATTGGAATACTTCTAGCATCATCACGATCCAGACTACGTATCTTTTCACTTGCTTCACATCCATCCATGATTGGCATCTGCATATCCATCAATATTAAATCAAAGCTGTATGGAGAAGATGACTGAAAGATATCCAGCGCTTCTTTCCCATTTTCTGCACAAATAACTTTCAAATCATGCATTTGTAATATTTCCGTTGCAATCTCTCTATTTAATTCATTATCTTCCGCAAGAAGTACTTTTTTCCCTTGTAAAACATTTTCTGTTTGCTTCTCATCTTTCTTTTCTTCACTGACCTGGGCATTTGCAACTTCAAAAGGAAGTGTAACAACAAAAGTCGTTCCTTCTTTCAATTTGCTTTCTACTTCAATTTCCCCACTCATCTGTTCTACCAAACTTTTTACAATCGGCATTCCTAGTCCAGTTCCAATCGTAGATTTTGTGGAAAAGTGTGTTTCTCTTGCGTAAGGTTCAAATAAATGATTTAAGAAAGATGCAGACATGCCAATACCGCTGTCTTTGATCGTAAAGCGAATTTTATGATACTGGCGATATTCCAGTTCTTTTACTTCTAATAAGACTTTATCCCCTGCATCACTGTATTTAAAGGCATTTGACAATAAGTTGTTTAAAATTTGAACTACCTTTAGTTCATCTCCTTTTATATATTTGTTTTTAATATCAATGTTTACTTTAAAATCTTTTTTATCTTCCATTGCTTTTGCTTCAAAGCTGCCGCTGATATTATGGATACATTCCTCAAGATTAAAGTCTCTATAATCTAAACGGGAATGCCCTGCCTCTAATCTTGATAGTTCCAATATATCATTGATCAAAGACAGCATATTTTGTCCGGAAAAAGAAATCTTTTTTATATACTCTTTGTTCTTATCTGACATATCTCCGCTTTCAAGTGCCAGTTTTGAAAATCCAATAATCGCATTTAAAGGAGTTCTCATTTCATGTGACATATTGCTAAAGAAGGTTTCTTTAGCTTCTGCTGACTTTTTATTTGTTTCCAAGGTTTCCTGCAGCAGCAAAGTATATTGCAGCTCTTGTCGCTTTTCTACATCCACATCACGGAAACATAGAATAACTTCTTCACTGGATATTTTTTCGTTATATAAAGTTCGTATATTTACCCATTTATAACGATCATTAAATCTTCGCTTATAATCTCCCCCATAATCCGCAATATGTTCCTTCACTCGCTGTTTTATGCTGTCTAAAGAAAAACAAAATGCAAATTCCTGATACGTTCCTTTTTCTACGACTGTCTCAATCATTTGCAGTAAATGATCATACGTCCCATTCATTCCAACTTTTTCATCCATATCTGCAGCATTTTTTAATGTTGTATACATTCCTGTTTTCAAATTCACTCGATAAATCGCATAAAAAGAATCAGAAAGTATAGATACCGTTCTATCTGCTTCTTTTATTTTTCTGCTATGCAGGATATCTCGTACAAACATAAACAAAAGAATCAGTATTAAAATGCCTCCAACAGCAAGAAGTCCATACATTAATACATTGCTTTCCCCCAGCAGCAACGTATCAAAAGGAATCGTCATAATGATCATCCAGCCATTTTCCATCTGTGAATAATAGACTCCTCTTCTTTCATTATTAAAATCTTTAAAACTGTCATCATAAGAGGAGAAATACCCCTTCTGTACATTATCAAATAAGGTATGTGCATATTCATCAAGTTTTTCTGATGGTTTATTCCAAGGGGTTTTGGCATAAATCAAATGTCCTTTTGAATCACACAAATATAAAGCATTCCCTTCAATCTCTTCTGTAAGAACATTTCTTAACCCCTGTAGCTTTGAAGGATAAATATCCATCGCAAGAACAGCTCCCTCATCTTCCAGTGCTACACTGGAAGTGATGATAGATTCCTTTGTTATCGCATCTTCATAAGTATCTGTAAAAACGACCTTTCCTTTATCAGCCATAGCCATCTGATACCACTCTGTATCTTCATACTCATAAGAATTATCCCCTTCCCAAGGGGTAACAGCGATAATTTTCCCACCAATAACAGCATAAGGATCAATAACTTTATCCCCATATAGTTTCGTTATCTTTTTAAAATAATCAACCATCCAATTTTGAATTTCCTTATCATCTGCACCTGATCGTATCAGTTCATTTACATATTGAGAACCAATATCAAGATAATCTTCAAACATCCTCATTTGTGCCTGCTGCTCTGTCGCATAGCTTTGTGTCAAAGCAGTTCCAAGACTTTGTGCATTTTTCAACATCTTATCCCGCACAAAATAAAGACTGCTTATAATGATCAATAAGGTAATAACGATTGTCATCGCATTTAAAACAATCGAACCGGCTGCTTTTCTTTTTCCCAATTTAAATCCCATCTTTCTTTATAAAGTCTTTTGAAATTCCGTTAAAACAGAAATCATGTTGCTGTAGATTCCTTCTATTTCTGGAAATATAGCTTCTGCCTGTTCTATCTTATTTTCTTTTAAAGCATCTGCTAAATTTGCACTCATGCTTCCAAGTTTTGAAAATCCAAGATTAGAACAGATTCCTTTCAATGTATGACTTGCTCTATAAGCAGCTTCATAATCTTTTTCTTTCCATGCTTCCACAAGCATTCCATAATTTGGATCATCTAAAAATTTCAAAGCATATTTTACAATCAGTTTTTCCAGCTGCAAACGTGCCAATACTTCATTATAATTCTCTCCCATAGCTTCATAGCACTCTTTTATTATCATCTTCTTCATCTCCTTCAAACCAGACACTTACCCGATTTCTTGTTTTTTTAGCCTCATACAGCATCTTATCCGCTTCCTGCAGCAAATATTCTACTGAACAAGATCCAAAAGCACACCCAATACTGCAAGTCCGTTCTATGCCAGTATTTTTAAGCAACGTATTTTGTATGTTCAAGCGAATCTGATTTAAACGCATTTCTACGATGCTTCTTGAAATCTCGCTAAACATAATAATAAATTCGTCTCCGCCATAGCGAATAACCATATCTTTACTACGTACACTTTCTAACATTACTTTAGAAGTCTCACTTAATATAACATCTCCTACAAAATGTCCATATTTATCATTTACATTTTTAAAATAATCTAAATCGACCATCGCAACAGCACAAATATTTTTATCTCTATACATTCGATCTTCTAAATATCGGCGATTGTATACACCGGTTAACTCATCTGTATATAATTTTTTCTGCAGATCTTCAATAGACTGCGACATATTGGTTTTTCCATACAAGGCTACTTCAAAATTTTCTTTGATTTTAGATACCAGCTCCAATACATACGGATTTCCATCCACTTCCATATATTCTGATATCACATAATAAAATTCATTGTTAACATACTCAAATTTTGTTGTACTGGATTTTGATGCCTTTGCTTTATGGGAAGTACAGTTTTGACATTTTCCCGTTCGTTCCCAAAGGGAATAACAAGAATAAGGGGAAGTATGAATATTATTTTTTTCATCAATACTAATAATTTTATTTGTTTCTACATCTACAAAACGAACTACATCAAAAACTTTTTTTAGTTCCTCCACCATTGTTCTTGCCTGTGCAAAGCTCATTTTATAATACTCTTCTTTCGTATTTACACCATTAATAGAAAATACCTGCTGCTTATCTTCTACGTTTCTTTCCTGATTAATGATTCCTACAACTCCTGCAAATTCTGCTTTTGTTTTCATCAACCACATCGTTCGGCAGATACAATGACAGATTTTTTCTTCTCCATCAATTGTTAAATTGCATTCAAATTCAAAGTCTGGCTTTTCACATGTTGTGTTTTTCGCAAGTTCAATAAACTCTTCCAAGGCTTTCTTATGTTCCTCTGATATAATTCCTTTATTAGATAATGGATTCAATACTACTTCAGGTGCATTTAGGCGTAAGGCATCTTTTTTAGAAAAGAAAATCATATCCAGATTTGCATTATAAACAAAGGTAATGTTTGATAATTTATCCGTAAAGAAACTGATTTTCTTTTGTTCTATCTCCAGCTGTTCCATCATTTGATTCGTTACAGATAACTCATCATAATTTTGTAATACCTTAACAGCATCATCAACTTCACTTGCTGCATCTGAAGGTACATACTTATACGTTTCTTCTTTCAAATCATCTTCAATATCAATAAGGGCAGCCAGCAGTTTCGGATTAAATGCTCCACATTTTCCATCTAAAATCATCTGCATTGCCTCTTCATGTGGAATCGCCTTTTTATAACATCTTTCACTTGTCAAGGCATCATATACATCCGCAAGAGAAACAACTTGTGCTGATAAAGGAATTTCATCTCCCTTTAATCCATCCGGATAACCTCTTCCATCCCATCGTTCATGATGCCAGCGACAAATTTCATAAGACACTTGAATCAGTGGATCCTTTTTTCCCAGCTTTAAGCTTGAAAGCATATCAGAACCAATTTGAGAATGTGTTTTCATAATCTCAAATTCTTCCTGTGTTAATCGTCCCGGTTTATTTAATATTTCGGTAGGTATCGAAATTTTACCAATATCATGCAAGGAAGAAGCCGTTCGAATCAAAGCAATTTCAGAAGAGGAAAGACGAATATCTTCATGGTTTCTTACTAAGCTATGCAGAAGTTTTTCTGTAATATTATTAATATGAAGAACATGCAATCCACTTTCTCCATTACGAAATTCTACAATATGACTTAAGATAGAAATCATTAAATTGCTGCGCTTTTCTTTTTCATAAATCTGCTGCGTAACGATATTTTTTAATTTTTTCTGTTTTGCATATAAAGTTATTAAATTGGATACACGTCGTTTTACAATACTAACGTTAAATGGACGGTTAATAAAATCTTCTGCCCCTAATTCATAAGCTTTTTCAATATTCTCTGCGGAAAAATCAGATGAAATAATAACAACAGGAATGTCCTGAATCCAATTGTATTTTTTCATATAAGATAATACTTTAAAACCATCCATTTCCGGCATTACCAAATCCAGCAAAACAAGCGCTATATCATTTAAATTGTTTTTCATTTGTATTAACGCATCAAACCCATTTTCAGAAAGCAGAAGCTCATAATCATCCTCTAAAATATCACTTAAAAACTCACGATTCAATTCTGAGTCATCTACTATTAGAACTTTATCTTTCATAATTCTCTTTCCTTTCCCCACATCTACGTTTATCTAGCTGCACTTTATACAATTTACGCATTGTTCTTTCTCTACACACTTTTATTAAATGAATTTTATTTTATGCTTTCCATCTTTATACGTCATATAAATTATAGCACAAATAGTAAGATTGCTATGGTTTTCTAAAATTCTCTTTAAAAAAATGCCATCCACATAGTAGATGGCATTTTATCTTAATGAAAATACGTAACAAATAAAAATATAAACAATGCTAATACTGCAATAGCAGCTAATAATATAGGGAAAAATACAGATACTGCAGCAATTAACAATGCTAGAAAATCACCCTTTTCTAAAGTATCTTCTTTGGCAGGGTCTACCTCTTTTTTTGAAAGCAGTTCTTTTAAATGAGGTCTACTCATTAAAATTCTCCTCCAAAGTGACATTTTACCATATGTCCAGGTTTGATTTCTCTTGCTTCCGGTTCTTTTGTTTTACAAATATCTTTCGCAAATGGGCAACGAGGATGGAATTTACATCCACTTGGTGTATTTACGTTACTTGGAATTTCTCCTTCAATTGCATGCATCTGCGTTTTCTTTTTAGGATCTGGAATAGGAATTGCAGACATCAATGCTTTTGTATAAGGATGCTGTGGATTTGCATAAATTTCATCTTTATCAGCTAATTCCACCATGCTTCCAAGATACATAACACCTACACGATCAGAAATGTGTTTTACAACACTTAAATCGTGAGAAATAAAGATATAGGAAATATTATTTTCTTCCTGCAAGTCTTTCATCAAGTTGATGATCTGTGACTGGATAGAAACATCAAGTGCACTTACCGGTTCATCACAGATGATAAATTTTGGACTTAATGCCAAAGATCTGGCAATACCAATACGCTGTCTTTGTCCACCTGAAAACTGGTGAGGATAACGATAACAGTAATAGCTTGGAAGTCCACATTTTTCCATTAGATTTTTAATGTATTCTTCAAGCTCTGGTCCTCTTTTATAAATACCGTGTGCAATTAATGGTTCACTTAAAATATTAAACACATTCATACGAGGATTTAAAGAACTGTAAGGGTCCTGGAAAATAAACTGCATTTTTTCACGAAGCTTACGCATTTCTTTACGATTTTTATGAAGAATATCTTCTCCTTCAAAAATAACTTCCCCACTTGTTGGTTCATGAAGACGAAGAATCGTTCTACCTAAAGTAGATTTCCCACATCCAGATTCACCTACAAGACCTAATGTTTCTCCTTCATACAAATCAAAGCTAACACCGTCAACTGCTTTTACACAAGGTTTTCCTTCCGCTAATTTCCCTTTCCCAAGAGGAAAGTGCTTTTTCAAATCGCGGACTTCAAGAATTTTCTTTTTTTCCATACCTTAATCCTCCTGTGCAGCTGTACTCTCTGCATTATCATTTTCATATAAGAAACAAGAAACATGGTGTCTTGATTTAATTTTTACACTGCCTGGCTGAGCTTCTCTACATTTATCCATAGCCTTTGGACAGCGATCTGCAAAATAACATCCTTTTGGCAAATAAAGTGGATTTGGAACACTTCCTTCAATAACATTTAGACGTTCTCCATCATTTGCTAAAGAAGGCATGCTCTTCATCAAACCAATTGTATATGGATGTTTTGGATTTTCAAACAATTCATTAACAGCAGCACGTTCTACTACTTTACCTGCATACATTACGTTAACATAATCTGCAACCTGCGCTACAACACCTAAATCGTGTGTAATCAACATGATAGATGTACCAGTTTTTTCTTTCAGTTCATTCATCAATGAAAGAATCTGCGCCTGAATCGTAACATCTAGAGCTGTAGTTGGTTCATCCGCAATCAACAGTTTTGGATTACATGATAATGCCATGGCAATCATAACACGCTGACACATTCCCCCTGATAATTGATGAGGATAGTTTCCAAATACTTTTTCAGGACGAGAAATACCAACCATTTTCAACAATTCTGTTGCACGTTTGTCTGCTTCTTCTTTTGAAACATCTTCGTGTAATAAAATATTTTCAGTAATCTGCTTACCAACAGTAAATACAGGATTTAAGGATGTCATTGGTTCCTGGAAGATCATTGAGATACCATTTCCACGTACATCGCGAATCTGTGCATCTGTTGCAGTGGCAAGATTGACACCGTCTTCTCCACGTTCAACATCTCCCATGTAAACAATTTTAGAACCTTCCATAATTTCTCCAGGTTTAGAAACTAAACCTAGAATAGACATAGCGGTAACACTTTTACCGCATCCTGATTCACCAACGATTGCAAGTGTTTCATTTTCATACATTGTGAAGTTATTTCCATCAACGGCTTTGGAAACACCTTTTTTCGTATTGAAATATACCCGAAGGTCTTTCACTTCTAATATTTTCTTATTTACTGACATATTTTTTCACCTCTAGTTCAATTCCTTCGGATCAAAAGCATCTCGTAGCCCTTCACCAATAAGATTTATAGAAACAACAGTTAATAAACACATAATACCTGCAGGCATCCATTGCCATGGATAACTTTGGAATACAACGGCTTTACGAGCCAATTCCATAGTATTTCCCCAAGTTGGAGTAGGAGGGTTAACACCCATACCAAGGAAAGAAAGACCTGCTTCTGTTAAGATAGCACTAGCCATTGTTAAAGTCGCATTAACAATTACAAGGTTTAAAACATTTGGCATCAAATGTTTAAAGATCTTAGAAAAATCACTAATACCTAATGCTTCACAAGCCTGCATAAATTCCTGCTCACGAAGCGTTAAAATCTGTCCACGAACCAGACGTGCAAGACCTGGCCAAGACAATAAACCAATCAAAGCAGAAATAGTATACATTTTCTGATCCTGCGGTACCCAAAGCATAACACTGGAAAGCGCAACGATCATTGGAGTAAATGGAAGAGAATAAACAATTTCAGCAAAACGCATCAATAAGTTATCAACAATTCCACCATAATATCCTGCAATACCACCAATTACACATCCAAGAATAACGGTAAATAAAGCAGCAATCAAACCTACCATAATAGAAATACGTCCACCAAGGAATAAACGGAACAATACATCACGTCCCTGCTCATCTGTACCTAAAAGATGTGCAGAACTTGGTGCCTGATTTTTCGCCGCAAAATCAAAATCATTTACATCAATACCTAAAATCATAGGTACAAAAATTACAGAAAGTACGATTAAAATAAAGATAATTAAACCAGCCATCGCTACTTTGTTAGCACGAAATTTTCTCCAAGCGATTCGCCATGGCCCAATTGATTCTATTTTTTCTCCAGTATTTAAAACAACTTCGTTTTCTTTTGCCATAACTATCACCTCTAACCTTCTACTTTAATTCTTGGATCTACCAAGGAATAGAATATATCTGCCAGTAAGTTTCCTAACAGCATTAATAATGCACTAAACATCAAACACGCAGAAACAAGGCTGTTATCACGTGCATTGATAGCATCAATTAAAATCTTACCAAGACCAGGCCAGATAAATACACTTTCCAAGATAACCGCACCACTGAATAATGTAGGAATATACATTCCTAGAAGTGTTACAAGTGGAATCAAAGCATTACGGAAAGCATGTTTATAAATAACAACTTTTTCCTTCATCCCTTTTGATCTTGCAGTACGAATATAATCCATATTAATGACTTCGATCATAGAGTTACGCACATATCTAGAGAAAGTCGCAAAACTGCTAAATGCCAATACAGTTACAGGCAAGATTGAGTGTTTTGCGATATCGGCAATCATTGCGAATGTACTTGGATATCCAAATGCATCCATCATTGGATCTTTCATACCATTTAATGGGAAGTTTGGAATATTCATTCCTATAAAGAATAAAAGCACCAAGGCAAAGAAGAACGTTGGAACACTTATTCCCAGCAAAGAGAATACAGTCCAGAAATTATCAAATGCACTGCCTTTTTTAACAGCCTGACGAATTCCAATAGGAATTGCAAATAATAATGCAACAATTAAAGAAACAACATTTAAATAAAATGTATTCCAAACATAATCACCGATAACTTCGGCTACAGGTTCTTTCAATTTTGCACTTTCACCAAGATCTCCAGTAACCATTCTTCCTGCCCAGCGGACATATTGTACTGGCATAGGTTGGTCAAAGCCAAGTTCATGACGTAATTGTTCACGCTGTTCTTCTGTAACTTTCATACTGGAACCAAGATAAGCATTAACCGGATCTCCTGGCATTGCCTGTACAGTGGCAAAAATAAGCATAGAAATTATCACAAGAACAGGAATCAAATTCAGTATTCTTTTTAGGATGTATTTTAACATCGTTTTCACCTCATTTATTTTTACTTTTATCACGACATAAGAGCAAGTCGATTGGCTTGCTCTTAGTCATTTTAACTTGTTACAAACTTCTTTAGAATTATTCTAGAGTAACATCTGCCATTGCATCAGCCCAAGTATAAACTGGACCAGTTTTTAAACCTTTAACACGTTTGTTATATAGGTCAAAGTAAGTGTTTCCATATACTGGTACATATGCACAGTATTCATTAGCAGCAATGATTGCTTTTTTGTAGTTGTCTTCTGCAACTTTTTCATCAGCTGTATTTAATCCAGCATTCAAATATTTATCGATAGATGGATCGTTAACACGTGCATAGTTTCCATCTCTTCCACTTGCTGTAGACAAGAATGTATTGTTAATTTCTGTTAAGCTTGCTCCAGTGAATCCAACAGCCATGAAGAATACATTCCATTCACCTAATGCTTCATCATCTGTAACTTTTTCAGTCAATGTATTGAAATCAACTGTTGTCTGTTTTAAATCAACACCTAACTGTTTAGCCCAACCATCTTGCCAAACAGGTACAAGACTGTTCATCAAATCTGCAACTTCAGTAGCTGACATTAATTTGATTGTAAGTTTCTGTCCGTCTTTTTCACGAATTCCATCTGCACCTACAGTCCATCCAGCTTCATCTAAGATTGATTTCGCTTTTTCAATGTCATATTTGTATGTTTCTAATCCATTTAATTTTGTTTCTCCACGAACAATATTACCTAATGGACTTGCTGGGTTTAAGAATGCAGTAGGAACATATCCTAATTTAGCTTTTTTAACTTCATCACTAGCTTTTTCAAAACTATAGTAAGAATCTACAAATGACTGACGATCAAATGCATAAGTCAATGCCTGACGTACTGCTTTATCAGCTGTAGGACCCTGTGTAGTGTTGTAAGAAATATAACCCATACCAGCACGTGGATAAGAATTATATGTCAAGTTTTCATTTAAACTAGCAGGTCCGATTTTTGAAGATTCGATTGCTGTAGGAAGTAAATCTACAGTTCCTTTTTCTAATTCATTATATTCAGTTGATGTTTCAACTGGTTTAATGATGATGTTTTTAACCTGATATTTTCCTTCTTCTGCAGGATAATTTTCATTAAATACAAAACTTGCTCCTGATGCTTTATCCCATTTATTTAATTTATAAGGCCCAGATCCAATTGGATTTTCTAGGTTATCTTTGAACATTTTTGTGTCGCCACGTTTGTAATCTTTGAACTGTTCATCAGAAATAATACCAAATGTAGTACCGATATCAGCAAGTGCATCTACACGTGCAGTTTTTAAATTAAACTCAACAGTTAATGGATCGATTACTTTAATACCAGTTAATTCTGTTGCGCTTGTATTCTCTTTATTATGATATTCATCATATCCAACAATATTTTCTGATGTTGAACCAAAACGACTGTCATAACTTGGGTCAGCAACAACTGTAAATGTAAATTTTACATCGTTTGCATCCAATGTTGAACCATCAGAGAATTTTAAACCATCTTTTAATTTGAAAGTAATTTTCTTACCGTCTTTACTTACTGTTGGCATTTCAGCAGCAATCTGTGGAACTAAGTTAGACTCAACGTCATAGTTCAATAAAGACTGATAAATCAAATCAATTGCATACCCATCATATGCAGTTTCATAATAAATTGGAGAAAACTGACCTTTTAAATCAGTAGCACCAACTGTTAGTGTATTCTGTGCAGTAGAACCACCCTTTGAGCTGCCATCGTTGCTTCCACAACCTGTAGCTGTCAGTGCCATTGCTCCAACCATAAGCATTGCAAATAGCTTTTTCATATTTTTCCCTCCTATTTCATTCCTTAAGAATGACTCCATTATACCCCCCTATTTCAAAAATTTCAACAAGTTTTTTATTTTTCTTACATCATTCTTTGACATTTTGTTTCAATGTTGTGAAAATATATTGAAAATATTTTCACAAAAAGTTTAATTATTTGAAATTCGTAATTCAATTTACAAACACTCTTATTTATTTGTTCATAAACCAAAAACATTTTTCTCTATTTTTCCAAATGAGGACGCATTGCTCATGGTAAAAATTTCTTTTTCATTTTCATTAAATTTTTTATTATTTTTTACTGAAAACAGAAAAAAATCGAAGTTTTTACACCTCGATTTTTTCGTTTACATTTCTTATTCCTGTTCCAAAGCAAGTGTTTTTGTTGTGATATCACACACTTCTGCTGGACCATAGTACTGAATAGCACCTGGATATACATAGCAAGTTTCTACTGCCCATTCTTCTCTGTGAGCTTCAAAGAACTTGAATGGTTTTCCTTCTAGTTCAACAAGTGCTTTTTTGATAACTGGTTTGTCTTCTCCATGTCTTCTTTCAATGTTCATCATTTTTGTGATTGGCATACCACCAGCAACCCATTCGCTAGCTGGATTTGAAAGGTTAGAGATTTTTGACAAGTAACCATTATATCCATACTGAATCAACATGAATGCATTGTATCCTAATGAATAACAGTAGTCAGAATCAAAGTTAGATGGGAATGCACATCTTCCTTCATATCCTAAGAAGTGGTGAAGAGGATTAAATTTACCAGTATATGTACCAGCTTTCTTTCTCTCTTCCAATTTGTCTTTAACAAGAGCAGAGAATAGTTTTTCTGATTCAATCAAAGATACCTGCACGTTTCCATGAGGATCTCTTTCCAGGAATAACTGCTGCTGAATTGCTTCTGGAAGAATAGCGAATACATCCATAGATTCTTTTGTTAATCCATTTTCGATGAATTCATATTTTTCTTTCCATGTTCCCAATGCATTGAAAGCATCTGCTTTGCTTCCAGCAAGAAGTTCGTTAATTTCAGAAATCAATACAGAGAATTCAGGAACGAATTCTACAACACCTTCTGGAATAATTGCAACCCCAAAGTTCATACCTTTAGCTGCACGTTTTTCTACAGAATCAGCGATATAATCTGCAATAGAAGAAAGTGACATTTTCTTAGCTGAAACTTCTTCAGAAATCAAGCAGATGTTTGGCTGTGTTTCAAGAGCACATTCCAAAGCAACATGAGATGCTGAACGTCCCATAACTTTGATGAAGTGCCAGTATTTTTTCGCAGAATTTGCATCACGTTCGATGTTTCCGATAATTTCGCTATATGTTTTTGTAGCTGTATCAAATCCAAATGAACATTCGATGTCTTCGTTTTTCAAGTCCCCATCGATTGTTTTAGGGCATCCGATTACCTGAACACCAGTGTTGTGAGCAGCAAAGTATTCTGCAAGAACTGCTGCATTTGTATTTGAATCATCTCCACCGATGATAACGATAGCAGTAATACCATGTTTTTTACATACTTCCGCAACGATAGCAAACTGTTCTTCTGTTTCCAGTTTTGTTCTACCAGAACCAATGATATCAAATCCACCAGTATTTCTGTATTCGTTGATATAAGCATCATCAAAAATCAAATAATCATCTTCGATAAGTCCGATTGGACCATTTTTAAATCCATAAAGAACATTTTCTTTATTTGTTGCCTTTAATGCATCATAAAGCCCGCAAATAACATTGTGTCCCCCTGGAGCCTGTCCACCGGAAAGAATAACACCAACAACCTGTTTTTTAGTTTCAGAAGTGTTTTCTCCCTGCTGGAAAGTGATTTCTTTTTTCCCATAAGTATTTGGGAATAGCGCTTTGATTTTTTCCTGATCTGCTACACTCTGAGTTTCTTCGCCTTCCTTAACACAAATGTTAGAAATTCCATTTCTAAGCATTCCTGGAAGTTTTGGAGAATACTCATATCTAGCTTTTTGTAGTGATGAAATTTTCATATTTAATTCTCCTTTTTGTATTTCCATACACATAAATTTTAAGATATTTCCTTTAAAAAGTAAACTACTATTGCCATCGAATTATAAGATTTCCAGTGAAATTGTAGATAAAAAAGTTTTCTTTATTTCCCAGGCAATAAGAATACTCTTTTTACTGTTTCTTTTTTAGATATAAATACACAGCCAGAAAACTAATTACAATATCATTTACCAGCAAATATCCTGCAAGCTCCAAGTTTTTAAAAGCCATTACCCCCAGACAAGCGATATAAGATATTTCCAGAAACTGAAGAAGTCTTCCTTTCTTCATTTCTTCCTTGCTTGTCATCATAGGAAGCAATCCTTCAACATCCAGTTTTTTTAAGGCAAAACTATCAAACGAAATAATTAAAATCCAGAAGATAAGCTTATTAGGAGTATAAGTATATAAAAACACAGGCAATAAAGCAATTTCTAACATGGATACGATTTCTGCATCACGCAAGCTTTTTTTCATTTTTCCACATCCTCGTATCCAGTATATCACATTTTATTTTTGACTTCTTATCTTTTCACGAACAAAAAGTTTTTTCAAAGCCTTTGGATGAAAAGGAAACAAAGGATAAAAATAGGAGGTTTTTGTAATTGTCTTGCAATTTGCCATAACAAGCAATACAAATACGATACCGATCAGTATACCTATTTTAGGAATAAGGGCTATAAACAGCAATAACATAATACGTAAAAATTTTAGTGCATACCCTAGTTCATAACTGGCCTGTGTAAAATTTGCCATTGCAGCAAAAGCCATATATAAGATGACCTGTGCATTAAGCCATCCTGCCTGCACCGCAAAATCCCCTAATACCAATGCCCCAATCAAACTAAACGAATTATTCAAAGCATTTGGTGTATTTAAACTTGCTGTTTTCAAGATATCGATTCCTATCTCCATTAATAACAGCTGTAACAAAATAGGTACATGCGGGGTTTCTTTTAATAAGATAAAGTTTAAAAAGGAGGGGGTAAGCTGTGGATTGGTAATAAAGTGAAACCAAAGCGGTGTAATACATAAAGAGGCAAAGAATACAAGAATTCTTAAAAAGCGCAAATAGTTTCCTGTAACAGGTGGCAAGTAATAATCTTGTGGTTCTTGTACAAAATCAAAAAAACTGGTAGGCAGTATCATCGCCGATGGAGAAGTATCCACAAGCAATAAAATTTTTCCTTCTAAGATATTGCTGGCTGCAGTATCTGGGCGTTCTGTATAGCGAACTTTAGGAAAAGGATTCCACCATGTATGAGGTACAAGTGCTTCCACTATACTTTCCTGTGTCATTGTTAGTGCCTGTACTTTTAAGTTATCAAGCTGCATCTGCATATTCTTTAAAATGTTCTTATCTGCCTTATTTTCCATATAACATAATACAACATCCGTTTTGCTTGTTTCTCCTACACTATGATATTCCATTCTTAGATGAGAATCTCGTATTCTTCTTCGAATAAGTGCAGTATTAAAGATAAGAGTTTCCACAAAGCCATCTCTACTTCCTCTTAGAACTCTTTCATCTTCCGGCTCCTGCATACTTCTTACAGGATAGGTTCTTACATCCAGCAAGACAGCATCTTCACACCCTTCTACCAGCAAAAGACAAGCTCCGCTTAAAACACCGGTTACCATATTTCCAATATCATGTTCTACGCTTACTTCTACATAGGCAAGATTTTCATCCGCAAACATCTGTATGTCTTTGCTTATCTTCCCTTTTAAAAGAAGATGTTCCATGATTCTTTCCATAACATCATCTTTAATCATTCCATCTACAAAAAGAAAAGAAAGTTCTGTGTTTTGTACAAGCAATTTTCGTTTGACGATATCAAAACTTTTCTCTATCTGCAAGATTTGTTCTACTTCTTTTAAACATTGTTTGTATTGCATAAAATCACCATTAGTTAGAATACCTTTTTCAAGCCATCTTATACAAAAAAGGACACAATTATATGTCCTTTATGATTCCATGATTTCACTGTATTCTTCCCATTTCTGCATGTAGTGTTCAATTTCATTATGAACATCATCAATTTTATCATCCAGCTCTTTCATTTTCTGATAATCATGATAATACTCTGGTTCAAAACGAAGGGCTCGAAGTTCTTCCAGCTGTGTTTCTTTTTCTTCGATCTTCTTTTCCAGTTTTTTAATTTCTCTGGAATAATTGATTGCTTTTTCTACTGTTTTTACCGGTTTTTTTATTTTCGTATTTTCCTGTACAGCACTCTGATTATTATCTTTTTGCATATAGTCTTTATAACTCATCGGATAATACGTTGCTGTGCCATTATCAATCACAAGAATAGCTGTTGCCAGTTTCGAGATAAAATAGCGGTCATGGCTTACAAACAGCATGGTTCCTTCATATCCGCTCAGCGAATCTTCCAATGCTTCTTTTCCTATTAAATCCAAGTGGTTGGTCGGCTCATCCATCAACAGGAAATTTGGATGTGACAACATCAGCTTCACAAAAGACAAGCGTACTTTTTCTCCTCCGGATAAACAATCCACTGTCTTAAATACATCTTCTCCACTAAATAGAAAACATCCAAGTGCCGTACGTATCTGGGTACGATCCAATTCACTGAAATCATTCCATACTTCTTCCAAAACTGTATTGGTTGAACAAAACTGTGCCAGTTCCTGATCAAAATATCCTGTTTCTATCTGGTGCCCTAATAAAAACTCTCCTGATAAAGGGGGTACCTGATGCATTAACGTTTTTAAAAAAGTCGACTTTCCTTTTCCATTTGGTCCAATCACTGCAATTTTCTGTCCCTGCAATACATCTAAGTTGATCGTACACAAAGGGTGTTCCTGTTCATATCCAATACATAGATCTTTTACTTCTAATACACGTTTTCCACCGCGAACCCTTGGCTCAAACCGTGCATGAAAAGTTTTCGTATCCACATTGGGATCTTCAATTTTATCCATACGTTCCAGGTATTTGATCTTGCTTTGCGCAAAAGCCGCTTTACTTTTCTTATATCGAAATTTTTCAATCAGCTCTTCCATTCGCTGGATTTCTTTTTGTTGTCGAGCATAAGCACTTTTCTGCTGTTCCACATCACTTTTTTTCGTTTCCACATAATGGGTATAATTTCCAGGATAACGTCGCATTACCCCATACTCGATTTCATACACAACATCAACAACGTCATCCAAAAACATACGGTCATGACTTACGATAACAACAGCTTTTGGATAACGTTTTACATAGTTTTCCAGCCATTCAATCGTATCAATATCCAAGTGGTTGGTCGGCTCATCCAAAAGCAGCACATCCGGCTTGCTTAACAACAGTTTTACAAAAGCCAAACGTGTTTTCTGTCCTCCGCTAAAAGAGGAAATCCTGCGAGTTAAATCTTCTTCCTTAAATCCAAATTTTGTAAAAATTGTCATCATATCACTATGATATGTATATCCTCCTGCTTCTTCAAAAGCCTGCTGCATACGTGCATAGCGATTTAAGATATCCTCGCTGTAGTTTTCACTCATTTCTTCACTTAATTTCTGTAAATCCTGTTCCATCTTTTTTAATGGTCCAAATGCTTTCTGCAACTCTTCCTGAACAATGGCGTTATCATCAGAAAAAGTTGTCTGTGCTAAATATCCAATGGTTAATCCATTTTCCATATGGATATCCCCTTTATCCAAAGGTTCTTCTTTTGCGATTGCCTTTAACAGCGTAGTTTTCCCACATCCATTTCTTCCAACAATCGCAATCTTTTCTGTATTTCTTATTTCAAACTGGATGTTTTCAAATACGGTAGTTGCCCCAAAGTATTTACATCCTTTGTTGATTTGATATTTCATGTATCTCACCTAACCTATTTACTAACATTAATTCCTTCTGCGAAGGCTTCTGCCAGCGTATGTATTATTTTTTCTTTGTTATCTTTCCAGTACTGTGCATCTTTCTTGTTGGAAATATAACCAAAATCAATTTCTAATCCCTGCATTCCATTCGCATTTACAAAAGATTTATTCTGCTCTATGCTTGTTTCAGAATAACGTCCAGCCAGTGTTGCACGTCCTCCGCTTTCTCTTAAATATAGATTGCTGTCATAAAGCTGTTTCTGATCAACATCACTTTTCATTAGATAGCTTGTCACAATCCCAGGATCATTGGTGGAGGTATACATTGGACTCATTTCCATATGTAAATCTTTCTGCATGCGATATACGATATTTCTTGCCAGGGTCTTGCTGCTGTAATAGCTGTTATGTACTTCAAAGCCACGAATATCCGTATCTAACGGATTGCTGTTGAAGCGAAGAAGCAGATAGTATCGAGCATTTTGTTTATACCCTTTTGCCAATCTTCCATTTTCTCCATACGCTTTTCCTTCTTCATTTACATTTTCTTTTGTTATTCCAACACGAAGTCCATAGCTTTCTAATTCTTTTTTCAACAGTAAAGCTGCTTCATACATTTCTTTATTTTCTACAAGCCCATTGTCACTGTATCCTTCATCTGGTAGCCATGTTAGATCCATATTCATCCCATAAGGATCAAGTAAAACATCAACATCTTTAGAAGAAGGTTTTTCTGTTGTTACATCTACAAACAAATAATTCTGATTTAACGTTTTCCCATATTCCTTTAATAAATTTTTATCTGCCACTAAAGATATGCGTGAAACCTGATTTTTTCGTTTAATGCCTGTATATGTATTCTCTTTTAGAGCTTTATCGAAAACGACACGTTTCTCTACTAAATCTTCTATAATATATACTTCATAAAATCCTTCTTTTAGTTCATCCAGATGAATCTTTTGATCAACATAGTTTTCCATTGTCATAGATACTTTATCACCTGTACATACATTTCTTAATTCTACGGTATTTCCAGATAAGGTATCTTTGTTCTCTGGAGAATATGAATCCTGATACAAAGCTAAAGATTCCCCATAATATAAGTAATCTTTTACTTCAATAGTATCTTTATATGTTTTGTTTAATTTATTTAATGTTTCTTCTTCACTTAATCCGCAAATCGTCGTTTTTCTTTGCTGCTGTGTATCATTTGTTAAAAATGCATTTACCATCCAAGATCCAACGACCACAAGAAAAACAAGCAGTGCAGCTGCTGCTTTCCAGTTCATACGACGTTGTCTTGGTTCATAATGCATATTTACTTCCTCCTAATAATACTCATCTTTTTATATTTTCATGCACAACAATACATGCCTTTTGATTTTAGAATATCTTCTTCCATCGAATCATCGCTACTATTATAGAAGATAATTGTATTGTTCACAATCTTTTTTTAAAAACATCACAAAATTGAAAGATTTCTTATTCTTTACATAATTCCTCCTCTAACACAGAAGAAAATACTTCCTTTACAGATAAAATTTCTTTTGGTTCTTCCATATATTGTAAAGATTTTTCCATCCATACAACATCCAGCCATCGATGAAACTTATAACCGCTGTTTTTAAATAATGCAGCTTGTTCAAAACCAAGTTTTTCATGCATTTTGATACTTCCTGTATTTTCTTTTGTAATGCAGGCATAAATGTTGCATATATTTTGTTTTTTTAAAATCGCAAACAAATAAGTATATAACTTTGTTCCTATTCCTTTTCCTAAGCTGTCTTTTCGTACATATACAGAAACTTCCACATCCCATGCATATGCTTTTCTTTCTTTATAGCGGCTGGCGTATGCATAGCCTAGAATTTCATTATTTTCTTCATATACAAGATAAGGATAAAATTGCTGAATTGTTTGTATCCTCTGTTTAAATGTTTTTATAGAAGGCACTTCATATTCAAATGTTGCACTGTCATGCAGCACATAGGGTGCATATATCGATAAAATTTCTTTTGTATCTTGTAATCTTGCGAAACGAATATGTGTATTCATAAATATCACCTTAGCTATTATATATGGTTTTTTTGTGAGGATAAAGAAAAACTTTCGAAAATCAAATTTCGAAAGCTTTTAAAATTAGAATACTAAATTTTTAGGTGTACGTGGGAATGGTTCTACATCACGAATATTCTGCATACCACTTAAATACATCAGCATACGATCAAATCCTAAACCAAATCCTGCATGTTTACATCCACCAAAACGGCGAAGATCCATATACCATTGCAGGCTTTCACTTTCCATACCCATTTCTTTCATACGTGCCTCTAATACATCATAGCGTTCTTCACGCTGGCTTCCACCAACAAGCTCACCAACACCAGGCACCAGCAAGTCACAAGCTGCAACGGTTTTGTTATCATCATTTAAACGCATGTAGAACGCCTTGATATCTTTCGGATAATCCGTTAGGAATACTGGACCATTTACAACTTTTTCACACAAGTAGCGTTCATGTTCGCTTTGCAAATCCATACCCCATTCAATGTTGTTGTTTTCAAATTTCACATCTGCTTTTTTCAACAATTCGATAGCTTCTGAATATGTCATACGTTTAAATTCACTGTCACGTACTGCTGTAATTCGTTTGATACATTCTTTATCAATCATCTTCTCAAAGAATTTCATTTCTTCCGGAGCATTTTCCAGACAATAGTTAATACAGTATTTGATCATATCTTCAATCAGATTCATATCATCTTCTAAATCTGCGAAAGCAATTTCCGGTTCAATCATCCAAAATTCACTTGCATGACGTGTCGTATTTGAATTTTCTGCTCGAAATGTTGGACCAAACGTATAAACATCACGAAATGCCATTGCGAATGCTTCTACATGCAGCTGCCCGGATACTGTTAAAGATGCATGTTTTCCAAAGAAATCTTTTTCGTATTCTGCATCATCTCTTGTTGTAACAGTAAATGTTTCTCCTGCCCCTTCTGCATCATTTCCAGTAATTACAGGTGTGTGCACATAAACAAATCCCTGATCCTGGAAAAATTCATGAATTGCCATAGATAAAACTGAACGTAAACGGAAAATTGCATAGAAAGAGTTTGCACGAGGACGAAGATGTGGAATCTCTCTCATGTATTCAAAACTGTGACGTTTTTTCTGTAAAGGATAATCACGATCACAATCTCCTTCTAAGACTGCTTCTGTAACCTGAAGTTCAAAAGGCTGTTTTCCCTCTGGTGTCAATACAAGTTTTCCAGTAACTGTGATTGCTGCACCTGTTGGATATTTTTCCACTTCTGCAAAGTTTTTTAAATCCTGTGTATAAACCAGCTGTGCATTACGGAAATAAGTACCGTCATTTAATTCAATAAAACCTAATTTCCCACTGCAGCGATTGGTACGAATCCATCCTTGCAGCTGTACATATTCAATACTGTCAATTTCCATTCTAGATGCATGCATCAATTCATATAACTCTCGAATCGTCATAAATTCAAACATATAATTTCCTCCTTTTTCATATAAAAAAAACGTTCCTTTTCAGGAACGTATCATTACGCGGTGCCATCCTGTTTCCCATAAAAAATCTATGGGCAGCTCACTTTACGGATATAACGCCATCCTTTTGCGAAATCGTCTACTTAATTTCTCCGATTCAGCTCCACAGGTGTTCTCCATGCATTTGTATGTGCTGTCTTTCACCCTCACAGCTCGCTTCTTCATCTTCTTTGCATTTCGTCCTGCTTCATCGCTCTGCATTCAAACTATTGGTTTCAAAAACCAATTCCTGTATAGATGATACCACATCTACACTCTTTAATACAACCCCTTTTGGAATCTGGATATGCTCATGTGTAAAATCTACCAGTCCTGTTATACCACAGGCAATCAAACGATCCACCGTCTGCTGAATATTTTCACTGATTGCTAGAATCGCAATACGACATCCTTCTGGAACACGCTGTTCCAATTCACTAATGTCATATACCGGAATACCAAAGCGTACCCCCTGACGATCTGGATTAATATCAAAGGCACATTCAATTTCACCTACGACATAATCCCATTTATTATACTTCATCAAGGCACGTCCCATATTACCAGCTCCAACCAGAATGATTTTTTCATCGAAATCCATTCCCAGCTGCTGATTAAAGATTTCAATCAAACGATTTACATCGTAGCCATACCCCTGTTTTCCAAGATTTCCTAAAAAGGAAAAATCTCTTCGAATCGTTGTTGGTTCAATATTTACAACATTCGCAAGTTCTTTCGACATGATTCTTTCCACACCGGAATTTTTTAGTTTTCTCAAAGCTTTTAAATACACTGGATAACGCTGCAATGTTGCTTTTGGTACATTTTTTTCTGCCATTTTTATCACCTGCCTTGATTATAGCACATAACGAAACATTTGTGAATAATTTATCAATTTTAACTTATACAATTTATTCACATCCATCACATAACCATTTGCATGCTCGAAGACGTTCACTAACCACATCTTCCTGTAAGGATAATGGAACATATAACATAGCACTTTGCATATAGAAGTGCTCTGCATAAAATACACGTACATATTGTGTATAAATATCTTTTTTATCTTTTATCGCACAATGATTTAAGAAATCTTCAAAAGATGCATACTGCATGATCCATTCTTTCATTTTTTCCACATCGCACACATCCCATGAGGATCCTCCATCATAGCCCAAACTCCAAAAAAGCATATTTGCGCATTCAAATTTAGAAAGCAATTCCACTGCCTGCTGTTTATCTAAGGTATCTTTTTTTAGTAAAGATGCTTCTTGTGAAGTTAAACAATGTTCTAAAGAAAAACGCTGTTTAAATTCTTCAAACTGCTGTCTTTGTTCTTTATCATCTTCTAGACAAAGCTTTGAAAACCATGCCAGTGCGTATAGTGCAAGGGCACGTTTTCCGATATCTTCTTTTTTGGGCAGATGTATCTGAGAAAATAAAATCTGCTTGTTTAACATACAGTTTGGATACAGCCAGCCCTGTCTTTCAAATTCTTTTCCTATGGATACAAATACTTCCATGTCATAAGCAGAAGGAAGACTTACCTGTTGTAAAGCATCTTCTTCACCACATAAAGAAAAATCCTCTACACCACTTGTTCCATCCATTCCCATCAATAAGTCACCATCTGCTGTATATAGGCACATATCTGGATATAAAAGAAAACCATGACATGCTTTTGCGGCTTCAAAAATCATTTTCAATACATGGGTTCGCTCTTCTTTTGCTGTATCAATCACAATAGCGCAAATGCAGTGAAACAATGAAATCTGTATACATAATTTTTGTAGAAGCATTTTATTTTCACAAGGAACATTCGCAAAGAAATTGCTCATGCCTTCCATTTGCTGTCGCACCATTTCTTCATCATCACACACTTCCATATTTATCTTTGTCTGTGTATGTAATAGAAAACTGATATTCTTATTTTCTTCTTTTACCTCTTTGATTTCTTTTTGAAACACATTATGCAATGCTGTTAAAACATCGTTTCTATCTTTACATGCTGCATATAATGTTAATTGCATTTTTGCCATATCATTCCCTCTTTTCTGTTTCTTCTTTTTTTGTTTTTCCAAGTGCCAAATACATGATCGCAAATAAAATCAAGGCACAGCCAATAAGTTTTCCTGCCACGATTTCTTCCTTTAAAAACAAGATTCCTGTCACAATGCTGGTAATCGGTTCTAGTAAAGAAAACAGCGAAGTATATTTCGCTCCTAATAAACGAGAACCATACTGCAGCATCCCAAGTGCTGTAATACTGCATAAAGATAAAATCACAAATAAAGAAAGCTCTTGTAATGTTAGCATAAAATGAATGGAATGTGTAAAAAAATTTACAATAAAAATTAATATACATGTACATAGCGAAATATAAAAGGATAATACCAGAGGGTTCATCTGGGCAAAATTTCGTTTTTCCAGCTGTACCAGATAGATTGCATACGTAACAGCAGAAATCATTGACAATACAATTCCTATCATACTTCCCTTACTTCCTTTATCTAGAAAAAATAAGATTCCAAGCAGTACGATTAAAAGTATCTTTTTCATTCTGGCATCAATCACATCATGATAATAAAAAGCACATATCAAAATAACAAATACCGGATATAGAAAATGAAGCGTAGTAGCCGTTCCAATAGAAATGTAGTTATATGCCAGATTTAAAAGCAACATGGTGCTTCCCGAAAAGAAACCGGCATACACAAAAATAGAAACTACTTGTTTCCATGGCAAACGCAAAGAAATACCCTGCATTTTTGTAATGAGCAAAACGATGGGAAGAATGAGAAAAAAACGATAAAATGCCACCGCAATCGCATCCATTCCAAATGCATATAAAAACATGGTCAACATAGGAATAACTCCATAGACCACAGCAGAGATTCCTACTGCCGACATTCCTTTTCGATTCATACATCCACTTTCCTTCCATCCTAAATAGTTTATCCACGACATTATGTATTATACCATCGTTTTCCTTCTTTGCTTGTATATAACAGAAAAAACAGGAAGTTTGTTTTTTAAAGAAACAAATAAATTCCTGTTTTTCCATGCTTATTTTCTATCTTTGATTGCATCAATTGGTTTTTTACGTGAAATATGAAAGACTGGAAGTGCGGATGCTATGAATGCTACCACAAGAGCAATTCCCAAAAGCAGCAGCACCTGTATGATACCAAAATTCAAAATCGTCACAAGGATTCCAAATTGTTTTCGAATATAAACATTGATAAAAGTAACCGCTCCTGCCGTTGCCAATAACGCAAATACCCAGTTAATTAACGCAATAATCATGCTTTCATTTAAGAAAATTTTCAATACATCCAATCCTCTGGCACCAACCGCTCTTAAAATACCAATTTCTCGCTTTTTATTCGCTATGCTTGTCGCAATAAAGTTACAGAACAATACGGATGCGAACAGGGCAAATCCAATACCTACATAAAAGAATACTGGTCGTAAGGTATCCACAACAGAATTTACAGTAGTTAGCATCGGCATTACCTGATTTTCCAAATGAAAGCGAACATTATTTTGAGACGTGTAGGAATACGTAATCATATTTTTCAGCTGTTCATCATCTACCATAGGGGCAAGTACAAAATCACCTGTACCTTCTTCTTCAAATCCCATTTTCTGAATCATATGATTTTTTAAAACAACTGGATATTCCTCATCTAAAGTATTATCCCCAAAATAAATTCCTGCAATCTTATCTATTTTTGTTTCATTACCGCTAACATCATACATCAGCATTTCAGCTTGTGTCTTTTCCAGTTCTTTCTGATATGTTTTTATTATTTCTTTTAATGTCTTTAGCTGTTCTTCTTCACTATCTTCATAAGAAAGAGTACTTTCGATAATTGTCTGCAATGTTCTAGTACCATCTACTTTTACATTTTGAAACATACGATAATCCAAGTATACATCTCCATCATTTCTAAAATCTAGCAGTTTATCTTTCTCTACATCTTTTTCATTTTTGTAGTAGAAAACATCGAAATAATCATCCTCTACATTGATACTTGCATTGTATCCATTATTTTGCATGTAATACATGTGGTATGCATCAGTGATTTCCTGTAATTGATAAGGGGTAAGATATCCCATAGTATGATAACTGCTGTTTAGAAGTTTATCAAATTCTGAAGACAGGTAATAACTCATAACACCTTCCTGCTCATTTTTTAACGTTTCATAACGAGACAAGTCTATTTTTGTATCCACAATTCCACAAATCGTAAATTCTACCGCTTTGTTGTTGATAAGAACATTTAACTTTTTCCCAAGCAAATCTGCTTTATTTTTCACATCTGCTTTTTTTACGTTTCCATTCTTATCAACATTTTGAAAACCATATGTTTCAAATGTTTTCGCCAATACATCTGTAATTACAATTTCATTTGTTTTCTTAGGCAAATTTCCTGTTAAGGTAAACCCATTTTTCTTTAAACTATTTTCATCTATTGTGGATAATCCCTGTATCTGCGTTGGATAAAACAAACTATCACTGCCTTCTAAAAGTTTCTCAACATTGGTAATTTGTGAAGCCAGATCCAAATTTGTCTGATAGTTAGTTCCAGAGAAGGTAGCGGTAATATTCGCATTGGGAAATTGTTTCTGCAATGTTTTAACATCTTCCTTATTTAATTTGACCTGTTCATCATACGAATAATCACCACTAGATACTCTGTTTGCTTTGCCAAATTAAATATAATTTACTTGACTGTCTTTCATTGAATGAAACGTGGCAACTCCACGATCATATTTTGCCATCGTATCGGATAAACCAAACAAAGTAAAGGATACAACCGATAATAAAACAGTCATAAATAAACGAAATGGTTTCAGTTTTAAATTCGATAATGCCAGTTTCAAAGAACTCTTCAATGGAAGCTTTGATTTAATAAAAGAAATGGAAGCACCATCATAGCCTTTTGTATGAATATGTTTTTCCTTCGTGTCATGAAATACTTCCATTTCTCCGTTTTCCGCAATATGATTGATTTTTTTCATTTCCTTATTTGTATCTTTATGAAAAGAAATCATCATTTCTCCCTTATGCTTACGAATTTCCTCCATAATGGTTTGATAATCTTCTTCTTTCAACATTTCTACATTGGAAATGTTAATAAATTCATTTTCCACAATAGAAACTCCATTTTTCGACCTTGCTGGTGCTGCTCGTTCTTTACTTGTATCACTGATAACTTGTCCATCTGCCAATTCAATGATACGATCCGCATAATTTTTCGCAAATTCTTTATCATGCGATACAATAAGAACAAGTTTATCTTTTGATAGTTTTTTTAATGTATCCAATACTTGTTTTCCTGTATGGGAATCAAGTGCCCCAGTTGGCTCATCTGCCATAATAATTTCGGGATGTTTGATAAGTGCTCTGGCAATCGCAACTCGCTGCAGCTGTCCTCCAGATAACTCATTCGGTTTGCGATTTCCAAGTCCACTTAAATCTACTTCCTCTAAAATTTCCTGAATTTGTGTATCATCTGCTTTTTTCCCCTGCAGCTGCAATGCCAATGCGATATTTTCCTTTACTGTGAAATTATTCATCACATTATATTCCTGAAAAATAAAACCGATAAACGTATTGCGATAAGAATCAAAATCACTCTGTTTAAAATCTTTACTGGATTTTCCACAAATACTAATTTCTCCCTCATCAAAACTGTCCAGTCCCCCAAGTACATTCAACAAAGTAGATTTTCCACTTCCACTTTTCCCCAAAATAAAAACCATTCCCTTATCTTGAATGCTTAGGTTAATATCTTTTAGCGCATATACTTCATTATGCTTTGTTTTGTATGTTTTGGATAAATGTTTTATTTCTAACACAATTTCCACCTCCAACAGGATTTTATCATAAGCCTTTAAAAAGAAAAAAAGGAAATCTTAAGTTTTTCCAAAGATAACCTTTTATAATTCAAAACATACAATGTTTTATTCTTCATAATATATGTTTAATTCATAATTTTTTAAGGCTTTTTCTAAGTCTTTTTTCGGTTTTTCATCTAAGATAATACCTGTAAAACTATCCAGCCCTGCATAGCGATAATTTCCTTCCTGTTCAAACTTGCTTCCTTCACAAAGCATATAGGCTTTTCTTGTACATGATAAGACCGCTTTTTTGGTATAGCCATCTTCCAGCACATACGTATTTACACTATTTTGATATGGATCTATGCCAACTACACCTAAAAATGCAATATCAAAACGAAAGTTTTGTATCTGTTCTACTGTAAGACTTCCAATAAATCCATCTTTCCCGCGGTTAAAACTTCCACCAAGAAAAGTAAGTACAGCTTCACAGGAAGTCTGGAAAACACGCATAACTTCTACCATATTTGTTACAACATGTACTTTCTTATGCTGGCGTATGATTTCCTTTGCGACTTCTATATTCGATGTAGAGATATCCAAAAACACCATATCTCCGTCTTGAAGAAGTTTCAACGCTTCTCTTGCGATTTTTTGTTTTTGAGGTGTATTCACATTAATTCTTTGTGAAACATCTTCTTTATGTACATTTCTCTTCTCTAAAACAGCTCCTCCATAAGAGCGTTTCAACTGTCCATCTTTCTCTAAAGCAGCTAAATCTTTGCGTATACAATCTTCACTTACCTGAAATTGTTCTGCCAGCTCTTTTACACGTACACTTCCATTTTGATGCAAAGACGCAATAATTTTTTCCCATCTTTCTTTTACAAACATGTTAACACCTGCTTATCTAAAATTCAGAATAAATTTTTTCATTCAATTCTTCTATAATCTTTTCAGCTAATAAAACTGCATGTTTATAATCCTGCATGCTTGTATAGCTGTAAAAGGTATGCGCATAACGTGTAGGAATACCAATAACAATGGTAGGAATATTGCATGTATGAGAAATTCCTCCATTGGTTCCTCCCCCTCTACGTACACTTTCCTGTACAGGAATATTATATTTTTTCGCTATTTCCAAAGCAAATCTTTGAAAGCGAGGATGCGTAATCATAGAAACATCAAAATGTCTTAACATGGGCCCTTTTTTTAATGCAGATTGAATCATATACTCTTCTTCAAACGTATCATCTGCCGGACATCCTTCAAAACAAATCATAAGATCTGGCTTTATCTGCTGCATAACACTCTTCATGCCACGCTCTCCCACTTCTTCCTGGGCACTGATGGAAGCACTAATCGTTTTTCCAATTTCTTTCTTTTCCAAATCTTTTAAAGTTTGTATCAAAGCTGCACAGCCAATACGACAATCAAATGCTTTTCCTAAAAACATTTCATGCTTTTCATCATAACTGCAGCTAACTGCTGGAACTGCAAAACTTCCTATAGATATTCCATATTCGTTTATGACTTCTTCTTTACTGGAGGCCCCTACATCAATCAGCAAGTCTTCAAAATCCAAATGTTTATGACGTTCCTCTTTTTTTGTGAAATGTGGCGGTTTGCTGCAAACAACACCTTCCACCAGCTTTCCTTCTCTATTTTTGATCCATACTTTTTGTGCAGCTACATTTTCACAAATCCATCCTCCCAGCGGAAGAAAACGAAGAAGACCATTCGGTTTAATCGCTTGAATAATAAATCCTACTTCATCCCCATGTGCGTCAAGATGAATATGAAGCTTTCCTGTTTCTTTTTTTCTATGCATAATTAGATTTCGCATCGTATCTTCTTTACAATCCATAAAAGAAGAAACTTCCTCTTTCACAACAGATACCACATCATCTTCCATACCACTCGGTCCAAAAGATGTAGATAATTGTTTAATTAAATCAATTTCTTTCATATCCTTCCCTCTTTCTTTGTTGTTCATTATAACACGCATTCCCTTAAATTTCCATACCTTTAGTAAGTTTGGTTATAAATAGGCTTGATACACTCTTTATTTCGCTGCATGATCCAGTAACAACAGCATATTTGAAATAATGCAAATATCGCAAGACAAATTCGATAATCCATTACTTCCCCTAGTGCACCAACCAGCAAGCGAAAAACAATTGATACCATGGAATAAGCTACATTAAAGAAAGCATTTAATTTTGCGCGATTTTCATCTGGAATATAATTTTGTACGCTGCTTTCTCGAAGAGTCGCTGAATTGATACCAAGAAAACCGCATACTGCACGATTTACAAGCATAAGCGGATAGGCACTAAATAGTAAAACTGCATCCATAACAGCATACGAATAATAGACAAGCATAGAAATCATGAAACGCTTTTCCTTTGGTATTTCCACTTTATAATGAACAATTCCTCCCACAGTTCTTCCTATAAATTCAACAACCGTAAACATAGAGTACATCGCAATTCCCAAAGTTGGCGTTGTTTGAAAATACGCAATGACCAAAGAAGAGGTGCCCTCACTAATTCCTTGTGTAATTGGCATATACATATAAATCTTTTGAAGCCCTTTTTCCTTCTTCAAAAATCGAATACCTTCTAAAAAATTATTCTTATAGGCATTCCAATTAAATTTTCCTTCGCCATGTACTTCTTCCACATGATCAATACGGGATTCAAAAAAAGATGCGACCAGCAAAGATATCCCTTCTAAATAAACAATAAACGCCATTCCATATTGCTTATACAAAAATGCTGCCACAGGAGTTATCAATACCGAAACACTTGGATAAATCATAGAGGAAACTGTATATCCTTTCTGTGCAAAACCTTTTGGTATCAAGTTGGGATAATAACTTGTATAAGCTTGTTGATAAATAGTTCCAATTGCAGAAGTACTAAAAGAAAACAACAAATAAATTTGAAAATCAAACCCAGCTTTTAAAATGAAGAACCCAAAACATAAATATAATAAACCATTTAAAAAATCCAGTCCTACAATAACGGGTTTTCGTTTAAAACGATCAAGATAAGGAGAAATGACAATGGGAAGGATGACAGTAGGGATCATGGATATGGCAGAAAATATGCCCATTAAAAGTGTTGATTTACTGTTGTCAAAAACAACAAAAGACAATGCGAAATTCATGGCTACTCCACCAATACAGCTAATAATCGTACCTAAAGTTATAATTGTGAAGTTTTTTGTCCATAACGTTTGTTTCTGCTTCAAAATACCACTTCCCTTCCTTAAAAGAAGTATATCATGATTTTAATATGAAAAAAGATACAGTTTTATAGAAAATTCTATATAAAGACTATATCTTAATCGCTTATTTTTAAAATTTTTGAGAAAATTTCTTTAACATATAATATGCTTCTTTATATTTCCGATTGGCTTCCAATACTTCTAAAACATAAGATAAATGGTAGTATGCAAATCCTTTTGCTCGCTCTTTCTGTAACCTTTCAAACGTATGCATCAGCATATCTATATAAATATTATCTTTTTTATAATTTTCATGTGTTAAACGATACTCTACTACATCCAGCATCAACATATCCAAATCGTTAATATTTTCATATTCTCTTCCTTTGTGAATCCATGTTAATGCTTCCTCTTTTTTATGAAGATTTTCAAGACAAATTGCCATTTTGTGTGCATACAGGACATCTTTATGCTCATATTGTATTAAATAAGAATATGCAACATCCATCTTGCCTATTTCCATATAATACGTTGCGATATTATAATATGCCGCAAATACCAAATCTTCTTTTTGTAATGCTTTCGCAAATTCTATCGCAATCTGAAAGCTCTCCAGCATCAATGTTTCATCTAATGATGTATAACACATGCCTTGAGAAAACTTTGCATCTAATGCCAAATATAAGCTTCCTTCCTGTAAAGCATTATCATAGGCTCTTTGAAGAAGTTCCACTGCACGTACATACTTGCCTTTTATAAACAGCCAGGAACCATAAGCATCTGTATAAAAAGCACAGGGATTTAATTTTACTACTTTTTCAAATAATTCTTCTTTCTCATACAAAAGCGCATTTGATAAAGTATACAATTCATACTGGCGCTGATCCATAGTTTCTATATATTCTTCTAACGAATGAAGACTGTTTTGTATGGATTCTTCTTGAACTGTTTGTAAAGATGGAATATCTTTTTTCATAAGAATACTTATATTCTCTAATAAATAGAAATCTAAAAAGAAAGGAGAAGAAGAAAGTCGTTTTTCATTTTTCTTTAAATTTAAAACTTTTTCTTTCAACTTACTTATATCAAATGCATGAAAAAGAAGATGATAACATTCCTCTATACTCTGTTTTACTTCTTTTAAATATGCCGAATCTGTTTCATAATATAAATCTAAACGCTGAAAAAGCATTTGAATGATTTCCTGTGATGCATGTACTTGTCCAAGTTCAATTTTTGATAAATAAGATACTGCACAAATCCCTTTACACAATCCTTCCTGTGAATATGACTTTTCAATACGTGCTTTACGAATATATGTTCCTATGCGTTTATCCATAATCCATCTCCTATATCTTATATGTTTTATTAGAATACTTTTTATATAAACTGTCAAGAAATCATTTTTTATCATACAAATTAAAAATATACAAAAAAACCATCTTTCGATGGCTTCAATTTTTAGATGGCGCCTAAAACAGGACTCGAACCTGTGACCTGCCGGTTAACAGCCGGATGCTCTACCTACTGAGCTATTTAGGCATTTGCTGAATGCTCACTTATAATACCATAAAGGAATTTATTTGACAATACTTTTTTGATTTTTTAAATATGAAAAAACAGCGAATTGTTCGCTGTTAGTAATCAGATGTATTTGTTTTATCCTGCATCAATGCAACACCAGCACTTGTACCAATACGATCGGCACCTGCTTCAATCATGTTATCAAGATCTGCACGACAGCGTACTCCACCAGCTGCTTTTACAAGACATTTATCTTTTACCGTTTCTTTCATTAATTTAACATCTTCAACCGTTGCACCTCTTGTAGAGAATCCTGTAGATGTTTTTACAAATGTTGCACCTGCTTCTATACAAAGTTCACATGCTTTTACAATTTCTTCTTTTGTTAATAAACATGTTTCCAAAATAACTTTTACACAATGTCCTTTTGCCGCCTCTACAACAGCTTTCACATCATCACGTACCACATCATAGTGTCCTGCTTTCATTTCACCAATATTTAGTACCATGTCAATTTCACTAGCTCCATGTTCAATAGCATCTTTTGTTTCAAAAGCTTTTGCATTTGAACTCATAGCTCCTAATGGAAATCCTACAACAGTACATACTTTTACATCGCTGCCTTCCAGCTGTTTTGCACAAAATGGTACCCAATATGTATTTACACATACACTAGCAAAATCATATTCTTTCGCTTCTTTACATAAGGTTTCGATTTTATCCTGTGTCGCATCAGCTTTTAATAATGTGTGATCAATATATTTGTTAAGTTTCATATTTCATATCCTCCTGCAGAAACAGTATAACATGAAATAATAACGAAAAAAAGAAAACTAAACATCTTTTGAATAGAACTCAGGATTTGGTTTGTCAAAATAATTTGATGTAGCCTGATCCCATGCTTTTGATGTTGGTGCTTCTCCAAAATCCATTGCATGTTCATGTTCCTGTTTCTTTTTTAACATACGATGCAGCATAACAACATTCGCTCTTGTACTCTTGATTAAGTGATCCAAACATTGAGCGGCATATGCATCTTTACTTTTTTCATGACATGCTTCTAATCTTTTTAATACTTCTTCCTCTTTTTTTAGATGTGCATGAATTGCGCCAATAAATTCATTATGATTTTCCATTTTCTCTGGACGATCTACCTTGCTTTGTTTTAAATCAATTCTATGATACAAAGGATTAATATCCAGTTCTACATCAAAATACTGGTTATCCATACCACGAAGCTGATGTAATAACTGTGCTAAAATTTCCATATCATTTAGCTTACGAATACCTGCCTGCACAAATGCATTGTGAAACTCTCTGCCATACATCATATAACTTTCCCTTATGTATACAATGGCATCTTCCAATCCAATCTTGCATCCCTGCAGCTGATCCTTGATCATATCATATAAGCGAATATCCGGTTTTACCTTTCTAACATATTCTAATATTTCTTTTTCTTCATAAATATACATAGTTTCATCTCCTGTTCTTTTATTTTTAGTATGGCAAGTTGAAAATAAAATATGCTATTATAGTATAGAAAATAAAAACAAGGAGAATGTATATGAAAGAAATTCAAGTAAATCATGTTCACACAAAAGAAATCGTTGTAGATGAAAGTATGCTGGCATGCAAAGTGGGAAGCGGTATTGTTTCTGTTTATGCTACACCAATGATGATTGCGGCAATGGAAGGCTGTGCGGTAGAATGCTTAAATCCTTTTCTAGAAGAAGGAGAAACAAGTGTTGGTGTTATGATGAATACTACACATGATGCTGCTACACCTGCTGGCATGAAAGTTTATGTTACTGCAGAAATCACTGCGGTAGACCGCAAAAAAGTATCTTTTAAAATTACTGCCAAAGATGAAAAAGATACAATTGGAATTGCTGCACATGATCGCTTTATCGTAAACAAAGAAAAATTTGAAGCGAAAGCACAAGCAAAATTAGAAAAATAAAGAGAAAAAATGTCTGTCAACTTTATGGAAGGACAGACATTTTTTTTATTATTATTTAATCCAGTGCTTTTATGTATCGCAGTTTGAATTTTGCACGTTTTTTCATTCTATGCATTAGTTTATTCTTTTCTTCTTGTATGAATGATGTTAATTGATGAAATTCACTCTCATCTAATCCTTGACGAGAATATATTGCTTTTTCATATAAGGTATGAATTACTTCCTGCTCCTGTGCACCAAAACAACAAAGTGCTTCATAATACTGCATCAAGGCAATAGCTGCCTGTTTTCTATCAGAATTCATCATTTTCTTTTTCTTCCTGTAATAACGTATCTTTCTTTGTCCATAAACAAGAACAAGTACACCAAAAATACTTATCATAATATAAACATACTTAGGAATATGTATATTTAATGTTGTCTGTGTGTTTGTATTTCTATTTCCCTGCTCATTAATCAACGTTTGAAAGTTTTCATTTTGCGTATTATTCTGCTCTCTTTGCGGATTTTCATTAGGCGTATTTTGTACATCTGTATTTGGTTGTGTGGAAGGATCTTCTATGGTAGAAGGAACTGTATAATCTTCATCAGCATTTCGAAAACCAGGAGTAACTTCTACAGGTATCCATCCTTTATCACGAGTAAATATTTCTACCCATGCATGAGCATCGCTATCTCTTGCAGTTCCTTTATAATCAGGTGTATAAGCATCTATGCGATACCCTTCTACATAACGAGCAGGTATTCCATAGTAGCGAAGCATCATTGTTGCTGCACTTGCAAAATGCACACAATATCCCCTATGACTCTGTGTAAGAAACCAGGTAATAAAATCTTGATTCTTTGGCGGATAACCTGGACTTAAGGTATAACTATAATTTTTCGAAAGATACGCTTTCACATAATTGATACACTCAAGAGGAGTTTGAAAGTGCTCTAGATACAATGTATTATCAAATATTTCTTCTAACTCAGATGGTATCTGCAAGTAATGATCATATACAAAATCTATATAGGCATTTCCTTCCTCTGAATCAAAATAGCTGTTATCTGTTAAAGAAGCAACATCCCATACTTCATAAGAATAATCTTTTTTCTCTTTAGGAAGCGTCATGTATGCATCATAATAAATTCCTGATTCCTGCTGTATACTGGATAGATTATAAGGTTCCAATGCATACTGTCTGTTTTTTCTTGTATCATGAATGATAATCTTCTCATCATCCTCTTGTTGTATTTGATTTGTATAAACATTCATCCATGTACGAATCTGATTCCATTTAATATGTTTCCCTTGCGCATAGCTTTCCTGTGTTAAAACCGTCCATGCATTATCATTATAGAAAGCACTGCTTAAGGTTTTTAAATATAATGCTTCTGATTTTTCTCTTTCTACTGTAAACTGTACTGCACCTGTATAATGACGATTTCCGGCAAGATTAAGATCCACCTCTCCTTCTTTTTCTTTACCATTCAAAAGACTATAGGAACTTCTATACAATACATCAACCAAGTTTGCCCGCAGACCTGATTTTATAGCACTAATTTGATAATATTGCGGTGGAAGCAGTGTAAATAGACTTACACAAACAACGACTATGCAGCTTGCAATGTACAAAAAGATACGCAACTCTGCTTTTGTATCTGAAGTCTTCTGTCTTTTTTTATAAAAAGAGATAAACAAAAGATATCCCCATAAAATAAACAATCCTATCGTTAATATCCAGGGGATTGGCGGACTATATAATAAAGATGGAAAAAAGAATAGAAATGTACATAGGAAAACAGTAAATAAATGACTTTCTTCAAAAATACAATGATACAGAATGATCATTTCCAGCAGAAAGATACTTACCAAAAGAAAAAACACACCTGTCTCAACACCAGTATTTGCTGGAATGGGAAACTGCTCAAAGGTATAGGTTGAAGTCTGTGCATACACAGTCGTAATTTGATTATAAATATAAAATATAGAAGTTTTCACCCAGGAAATATTAAGAAGAAAGAAAAGGAAGATAATAAGTATTATAAAAAATGGCAATTTACGCAGGAAATATCTTTTCTTTACTTCTACATATACAACAGAACAAATAATCCCTACAACAAAAAACGGCAAGTAAAGATTCATGATTGGAAAAACAGTTAAAAAATGAAGAAAAGGAAGAAATAAAGATACAAAATATAAGATATAATCAGCTCTATTTAGCTGTTTCATATACATTCCCTCCTTTAAGTGATGTAACTCCTTCTCCATTTACTACCCATGCGATACCATCTATATGCGGCAGGTAAAATTCCTGCGGTTTTGGATTCATTAACATTTCTTCAATACATCTTGCTATATCCTCTTCCTGCGTTATTTCAAAACTAGGCATTTCCATTTGACTTTGCCAAAAACAACGAATGGATTGTTCCTGTTTTAAAAAGAACAAAGCCAAATCTTTAAAACAGGAAAATGCATAAATACATTCTTCAATGGTTCCACTTAAATCAACAAATACATCAATTTCTTCCCTTTCTACAGACACAAATTCTCTTACCATTGTTTTTGATAGTTTATAGCTTAACTTATGATGAATTCTATTAAGCTTGTCTCCCGGTATATATTCACGTACTTCATGTTTATCTTCCATATAACCACTGTGATTGGAATTTATCCAGCCATTTTCTTTTTCTCCTGCATTTTCTATCTGTACAATAAGATTTGTAGGAAGTAAATCAGGTTTTATCATAAATGTCTGCTGCTGTTGACAGGAAAAACGTTTTTTAAACAAACCAAGCATATCATACCCTTCATATCCTTCAATACGTAAAATATAATTTCCAATCGCAGTTTGATCATCTTCAAGTATGACTTTTTCTTTACTGCCACTAAAAAGCCAGTAATTATGCTTCTGCTTTTCCCCAGTAAAAGAATTTTCCAATATAATTGGAATCTGCAGATTGATAAGTGGAAATAATTTGAAATTTCCACTACGAATCATAAACTGATGATTCTGGTATAAAAAAGCAAGCTTAATAGAAGAAATCTGTATACGCATTGCCAGAAAAGAAAAAAGAGGAAATGAAAGCAAAAGGATTAATACTAAAAGGAAGATATAACCACCAAAGAAAAGGTTACATATTCCTATAGGAAGCAATATGAACAGATAACCTATTCTATATCGAATCATTTTGATTTCTCCGCTTTTGGAGGAGTAATGGAAAGTAATATTTCATTTAATATCTGCGTCTTCTTTTGTATATTTCCATTATCCTGCTTAATATGAATACGATGCGCTATGACATCTTGGAATACATACACAATATCTTTAGGAACAACATAGTCTCTTCCATTTAAATACGCACTTGCTTTTGCCATATTTACAAGAGAAATTCCAGCACGAGGACTAGCCCCCTGATAAATAGATGCATGATTTCTTGTCGCATTCAACAATTCTACGATATAAATCAATAAATGTTCATGAATGTATACTTGTTCACATTCTTTCTGCATTTCCAGCATATCACAAGCACTAATCACTGGCTGCACTTCATAAGAAGCAGGTGTTTGTTTTCTTTTTAATATTTCCACTTCTTCCTCTTGTGTGGGATATCCCATATGTAAACAGATAGTAAAACGATCCAATTGGCTTTCTGGAAGCAATTGTGTTCCTGCTGAACCAAATGGATTTTGCGTCGCAATGACCGTAAAAGGAGAAGGCACCTTTTGTGTGTAGCCATCTATCGTTACCTGGCCTTCTTCCATTACTTCTAATAACGCTGCCTGTGTCTTGCTGGAAGTTCGATTGATTTCATCTGCTAAAAATATATTACAAAACACAGCTCCTTTATGGAATTGCAATTCTCCACTTTTCGCATCTATCATAGAAAATCCCACAACATCACTAGGCAATACATCTACTGTAAACTGTATCCTTTTCGTTTCTAGCTGCATTGCTTTCGCAAATGCTGCTGCCATCATTGTTTTTCCAACACCTGGAATATCTTCCAAAAGAACATGTCCTTTCGCAAGCATCGTCATTAAGATTTTTTTTGCCTGTTCATCTTTTCCTACAACAGCTTTTTGTACTTCTTGTAAAATCAACTCTGTTTTTCTCATAACCATTTTCCATTCCTTTTTTCTTAAGATTAAAATATTCAAAACAATTTGTCAAACATCAATTTATGAAGATATTTTAAAAATTTTATATTAAAAACATGGTGAAGTACGATTAAATCGTTCTTCACCATGATATCAAAACTATTTATCTTCTCTTACATTGCAGCTCTTCTGGATTTAATTGTATTCTCGCAAAAGAAATTTCATTATTTTTCGGACATGGAAGAGCCTGAATCATAAAGGAACAAAGGGTACAATAACCATTTGAATTACTTCTTCTGATACATTCATAATCACACTTCTTTATACAATTTGCCTCTATCCAATCTCCTAAACGCAAAGCTGCTTCATTGGCCAGATGATGAGAAAATTCCTTAGGAACCCCACAATCCATCAAATATCTCTGTAAAATATCTGCATATGTCAAAGCATAAGAAATCACAAAATAATTTTCCGCATTATTTTTCTGCAGTTGTTTTGTCCACTGTTTCATATCTGCACCTAATGCCTTAAACTCTGATTCATCTATATGCTGTCTTGGCTGTTTTAAATAATCTTCATGTTCCTGTTTATAAGCCGCAAGAAATTCACTCATTGTCTTCAATAATTGAAATTTAAAGGTTGGAAAATCAATCGTGACTTTGCATTGTTCCTCGATTTTTTTAAATGCCTCTGCACACATAATTAAAGCAGCATCGATTGTTTCAGCTTCAAATACTGACAATCGAGTGATAGGCGGTTCTAAAAACATTAATAACTCTTTTCCATTTATATACTTCATTTTACCATACACCCTATTCTTCTTGGTTTTTATAATTTACTTTCACCAGATATAACCCTTGTGCATCTGCCTTGTAACGACATACATGTTTATCTTTGGCTTCCAGCATTTGCATAATATCTTCTTTTGTAAGTTTATGTTTTCCTGCTTCTATTAACGTTTGTGAAATCATACGCACCATATAGCGAAGAAATCCATTTCCTTCAAAAATTAAACGTACTGCATGTTTCTCTTTTCTAACCTCTAAACGATGAATCGTTTTTATACGTGGTTTTCTAGGATCTAACTTACTGCTTGTAAAACTTGTAAAATCATGCGTACCGATAAATACATTGGCACACTCCTGCATGTACGCTACATCTAAATGTGCACGATCCTTTGCCATATAACGTTCATAAAAAGGATTCAATACATCTTCGCTAATCAAATAATCATAACGCTTTCCTGCTGCATCAAAACGAGCATGAAATGTATCCGACACAGTTTCTACCTGCTGAATACGAATATCTTTTGGTAATAAAGAATTTAAAGCTCTTTTCCAGTTTTCATTTGATAGATTCTTATTACTGTCAAAATGAAAGACTTGTGCAAGTGCATGTACACCTGCATCCGTTCTTCCGCTTGCATGGATGCTAACTGGTTCTTTTACAATTCTTTCTAACGTTCTTTCTATTTCTTCCTGTATAGAATGCGTATTCATCTGTTTTTGCCATCCACCATAGTTACTGCCATCATAACTCAAAGTAACTTTATATCTAGGCATAAAAACATAATACGATCATACCTGCTAAAAGAAGCATGCTTCCTATTAACAGGATATAATCTTTCCCCTGCATTTTTAACTGTTTATAACGTGTTCTTGGCTGATTTGGCACATATCCTCTAGCTTCCATAGCATATGCTAAATCTTCTGCTCTTTGAAAAGCAGATACAAATAATGGAACGATCAAAGACAAGATAGCTCTGATTTTTTCCATTAATTTTCCTTCTTCCATATCAACACCGCGAGATGCCTGTGCCTTCATAATACGTTGTGTTTCTTCAATCAATGTTGGAATAAAACGCAATGCAATAGAAATCATCATTGCTATTTCATGTGCCGGTACATGAATCTTTTGAAATGGTTTTAATAAATCTTCAATTCCTAACGTTAGCTCAAGTGGTTTTGTTGTTGCAGTTAAAATTGTGGTAATCATAATCATTAACGCCAAACGAATAACGATATACAAAGTCTGAGAAATAGCATCACTGTAAATTTCCCATCCAAAAATTGTAAATAATAAGGTTCCACTTCGCACAACCATTAAATTAATAACCAAAAGAAATACCAGCATAAACAGCATTGGTTTCATTGCTCTCCATAAAAAATTAATTTTTAATTTTGCACTAAGTGCAACTGCTAATACCAATAATCCAATTACAGCATATCCAATATATCCAGTAGGAATAAATATCGCAATCATAACCAAAAGCATTGCACAAATTTTTGCTCTTGGATCCAATTTATGAATAACAGAATCTAATGGCAGATATTTACCTAATGCAATATTATTCATGCGTTTTCACCTCTTTTGCTACTGCTTTTGCCAGTTCTTTTATATCTACTATAGAGGAATCAATCGAAAATCCTTTTTTTCGCAGTTCTTCTCTTAAACGAATAATTGCAGGAGGATTAATACGTAATTCTTGCAATAAATCTAAATTCTCAAAAAATGTTGTTACATCGCATTGCTTTTCAATCTGTCCATCTTTTACTACCACGACTTCATCACAATACGATAAAACATGTTCCATATCATGAGTAACGATTAATACTGTTTTATGAAACTCTTTATTCATACGAACAAACAGCTGCATCATATCTTTTGCTCCTTGCGGATCTAAACCGGCAGTTGGCTCATCTAACACTAAAACACTTGGATCCATTGCCAAAATTCCCGCAATCGCAATTCTTCTTTTTTGCCCACCGGATAAATCAAATGGTGAACGTTTTAAATAACTTTCATCCAATCCTACAAGATCCAGCATGTCCTTTGCAATCTTATGAGCTTCTTCTTCATCAATTCCAAAGTTTTTTGGACCAAAAGCAATATCTTTTTCTATTGTTTCTTCAAATAGCTGATATTCTGGAAACTGAAAAACAAGTCCTACCTGTTTTCTTAATTCTTTTAAATTTTTATTTTTTTCTTTTGCTATAATCTTTTTATCTAGAATTTCCAATTCTCCTTCACTTGGAAGTAATAACGCATTTAAATGCTGTACAAGAGTAGATTTTCCACTTCCTGTTTCTCCAATAATTGCAGTAACTTTTCCTTCTGGAATTTCTAGATTTATATTTTTTAAAGCAGCATAGGAAAATGGAGAATCTGGATTGTATATATGTGCTACTTCTTTAAAGCGGATTGCCATAATTCCTCTACCACCCTTTCCATAGTTATACATGGAGAAAGTTCCACCTGTTCTTCTTTTAATGCATTTACAAACTTTAAGGCAAATGGAATATCCAGATGTAAATTCAGAAGTTCCTTTTCTTTTACTAATATTTCTTCAGGTTTCCCTTCCATAACAACATGTCCCTTATCCATAACAATAACATGATCTGATTTGCTAACTTCTTCAATATCATGTGTTATAGAAACCATTGTTATCTTACTGTCTTTATGAATTTGCTGAATTAGTTCATTAATTTCTGCTTTTCCCTGTGGATCCAGCATACTTGTAGATTCATCAAAAATAATAATAGATGGCTGCATTGCCAATACACCTGCAATGGCAACACGCTGTTTTTGCCCACCGGATAATCTAGTTGGCTCACTTTGTAAATAACGAGTCATTTTTACTTTCTTGGCATATTCTTCAATAATGGATTGCATCTTCTCTGTAGGAACTTGATGATTTTCTAATCCGAATGCAATATCATCAGCTACAGTAGCACCAATAAATTGGTTATCTGGATTTTGAAAAACAATACCAACTTTATTTCGTATATGGAATAAAGATTCATATGTTAATTCTTCTCCATCTACAAAAATATTTCCATGATCTTTTTCCAATAATCCAATCAGAAGTTTCGCAATGGTACTTTTGCCACTTCCATTATGTCCAATAATCGTCGTATAGCTTCCTTCTTTAATAGAAAAGGATACATTTTCCACTGCATTCTTTTCCTTATCATAAGAGAAGGTTAAATTTTCCACATGAATTTTATCCACTATTCCTCACCTCAACGTCACAACGCAGTAATTATACACTTTTTTGTTCGCTAGCACAACTAAAAGAAAAAGCCGAATAACATTCGACTATTTCTACAAATCTTCATATTCTTTTTTTATATCTTTCCAACAATCCGCATGTTTGATTCCCAGCTTTTCAGGATCAAACAGTGGATCTTTTCCTTCTTTTTTCTGTTGTGTATAATCACGTAAGCAAATGAACGCAACTTTTCCTAAAATCAAAATAACCACAATATTTAAAACAGCCGTAAATCCCATTAACACATCCGCAAGATCCCATACTGTTGTAAAATCAAGCTGTGCACCGAAAAAGATTGCAAGAATACATACAACTCTAAAAATAAATAAAGATTTTTTACTATTGATAATAAATTTAAGATTTCCTTCTGCATAACAATAATTTCCAATGAGCGATGAAAAAGCAAATAAGAAAATAGATATTGTTATAAAATGAATTCCTATTTCTCCAATTTCAGAAAAAATAGCCTGCTGAACATAAGGCATCCCCTGTAATCCGTCATATATACCATAATTCAACAACATGAAGGCAGTAGTTGTGCAAATTAATATTGTATCTATAAATACAGAGATGGTCTGCACCAAGCCTTGTTTCACCGGATGAGATACATCTGCTGTCGCTCCTGCATTAGGAGCTGATCCCATACCTGCTTCATTTGAAAATAAACCACGTTTTATTCCATGCATTACACAAGAACCTGCAAAACCTCCTGAAATTGCTTTGAAATCAAAAGCAGCTGAAAAAATATCATGGAATAATACAGGTAACTTATCTATGTTTATAAACGTGATATAAACTCCTAAAAGAATGTATAGTACTGCCATTACAGGTACGACTGTTGAACTAATAATACCAATTCTATGTACACCGCCAAAAATAACGAATGCACTTAATACAGCTAATATGATTCCTATGATAAGGGCAACAAGCTGTTCATTATCAAAGTAGTATGCAACAGCACTGCTTACATTATAAGCCTGCAATGGATTAAATCCAAAACAGAAACAAGCAATTAACAAAACTGCAAATATAACTCCTAGCCAGCGTTTACCTAAAGCCTTCTGCATATAGTAAGCAGGTCCACCTCTATATTGTTCGCCATCTTTATTTTTATAAACCTGTGCTAAAGTAGATTCAATAAAAGCACTGGCTGCTCCTATTAAGGCAATAATCCACATCCAGAAAATAGATCCAGCACCACCAGCAGCTAATGCAGTCGCAACACCAGCGATATTTCCAGTTCCTACTCGAGAAGCCGTTGAAATCATCAACGCTTGAAAAGAAGAGACTCCACCCTGTTTATGTGATTTTTCACTTAATAATTGAATTCCTTCCTTGAATAAACGAAATTGCACAAAACGTGTACGAAATGTAAAATACAGTCCAGCTACAAGTAAAAGTGCAATTAAAATATAACTATATAAAAATTCATTTAATATACTTAATAAAGCTCCCATACATTCACTTCCTTTCTAAAAACATAAAAAAACATGATACTAATCATTCATGCTTTCTGATTATATCATGTTTCCTATGTTTGTAAAGTTGTTTTACTTATACGTCTTATCATAAGGTGACATAACTCTAGGATAAAACATAAGCATATATAAACCACTTAATCCAACTAAAACGTACACACCTCGCTCAGCTAGTGAATTGAACCCAAATAGGAATGTTACTAAATTAAAATCAAACAAACCTATTAGACCCCAGTTAATTGCACCAACAATTCCAATTGTAAGGAATAAACAGTTCAATAATTTCATAATAATACCTCCCTATTTGAAGTATGCTACAAGAGAAAGTTTTTATACATAAAAGTATAAATCTTCTCCAATTGGGAACATCATAAATGGAGGGATGTATATGTATGCAATTATCAGTAAAAGAAATCATGAATGGCTATCAAAGATAGATAAACAAAAAGGAGTAGGAAGTTCTCACTATGTAAAGACCGGAAAAATACCCTTGTTATTTGAAACAAAAGACTTAGCAAGAATTGAATTAATAATGTATCATTTATCGCAAAACAAATATCAAATAGTAAAAGTACAAATAGAGAAAATAAATGATGAGGTCGATATACCCTAAAGTATATACTAATTTTTAAGAATATTTGCTATTATAAAATCCCGAGGTGATTTTATGAATAATCAAGCAAGTGAATTAATGATAACCTATTTATTTTTAGATTTTCTTCTTTATTCTTATGATAGAAAAAATAAAGAAGAAAGCTTGCACTTAGAAAAATTATGTAGGAATTATATGCAAACATTTTTACCTCAAAACTGTTTAGAAATATTTGATAAAGAGATAAAAGAGTTTCACTCTTATAATAAAATATAGAAAGCAGTAACCGTGTATATCTACATGATTACTGCTTCTTATTTATACTCCTATAATAAACATGAAATAAAAAAAGCCATGGTGTAGAACCATGACAAAAAAAAGAGCCGCAAGGCTCAAAAAGGAACTGGCGACGTGCTATCTTCACCAGA
>ENA-OWPJ01000424-OWPJ01000424.1-human-gut-metagenome-genome-assembly--contig:-NODE-424-length-44154-cov-32.1154_pt1 | contig 44154 bp, 44 predicted proteins | sample MGYA00248264_ERZ651846 | MGnify/ENA primary metagenome ERZ651846 (study PRJEB26924, sample SAMEA4378271) | human gut metagenome | biome: human gut; feature: human-associated habitat; material: faeces...
TCTTGCATAGTTTGATAATATATCAAATTCTTCTAAAGTAGATGTAAATGGTTTTCACTCTCCAAAAATTAATAAAACCTTTCATTCATCATAGGAATCATTCTTTTATTATTACCAGTAATAATCATAATCATCTTTTGAACATAATTATCCAATTTAAGCAATATAGAATCATTATCAAAAGCTACATTATGTATTAGCCATCTGAGGAAAGGAAGTTGCATTTCTATAGCTCCCTCCATTTCATCACTTTCCAAAGATTGTACGTATCTTTGTGTATTTGCTGTTTCTGCATTTATAAAATTCAAATTCCCAAAATTAAAATTTTTATCATCAAATTCGCAAATAAAGATAGTTACATTGTCAATTATCAACTCTTCTCTTTTTAATGTATCCACGCTGTATCTTTCATACTTATAAATTAACTCTTTATCATCAAACTCAAACGTATAGGAAAAAGATGCAAAAGACTCATCCGAATCTGCATTCATAAAATTTTCATTTGCTTGCATTCGAAAACCAAGATAAAGGGTTGTATTTATATCCATAAGCGCTCTTCCCAAATTTGTTTTCCCGGTCGCATTTTTCCCATAAATTAACATTTTAGAAAGAATGCCATTTGTAATATGATTATTTCACGTTCTTCAACCACTCAATTCACAACATCAGCACCAGTAGTAGATAATTGTAGCACCACCAGTGCAAACAGATAGCACCACTCGAAAGTGGTGCCCATTTTTTATTCTTTATTCATATTTGAAGTTACTTCTCTCATATTGACATCACCTGCATTGATTGTTACAGAATTATGAATGATACGATCCATAATTGCATCTGCATGTACTCCTCCACCTAATCGATTATGCCATGATTCAATTTTGAATTGTGTACAAAATATAGTAGATTTATTTTGATATCTTCTTTCTATAAGTTCAAATATAAATTCTATTTCTTGTTCACTCATAGAATTTATAAGCCATTCATCTAAGATAAGCAAAGGACAGTTCGCAAACTTATTAATTAGTTTATTTCTTCCCCTTTTTAATTCTGCTTCTTCTAACTGAACAAACAGATCAGGAATTCTTATATAACGTGTACTTATTCCATCGCGGCAAGCAGCCTTACCTAGGCAGTTTGACAAGAATGTTTTTCCAGAACCGGTAAATCCAACAATCAAAACATTTTTGTAACTATCGATATAGCTGTTTGTAATCAATGTCATGATTTGATCTTTGTCTAATTCTCTTTTTGAATAATAAATATCTTCTACAGATGCCTGAGGATATCTAAAGTGAGCACGACGTATCAATCCTTTTACTTTTTCGTTATATTTAATTTGATAAGCATGATCCACAGAGGCATTTAGTCTTTCATCAAATGTCATAGATTTATAAAGCGACTCTTTTTCTTGTACTTCTAATGCTTCTACTAAAGCATGCATTCCCATCATATCTAGTTTCTTTTTTGTTTCATCATTAATCATTGTATTTTCCTCCGTAATAATCTGCTCCTCTAACATATCCACCATCATCATTCTTTTTATGCTTATTATTTTCTTCTATCCAGATGAGGTCTTGATTATTCATCAAAATGCCATTAAGATGATGATAGCGGGGACATTTCACTTTTGTCAGTGCAAGTTCACATGCATTTTCCAATCTGTCATTTGAGAACTTATTCGCTAATTTCAATACTGCAAGACATGAATTATATCCCTGCTCTTTAATTTTAACCGAATCAAATATTTTATTGATAACGATGAATGTAGATGGACCTATTTTGTTTGCCCATCTTTTGATCCTCTCATCGTCCCATTCTACTTTTTGAAAAGAATCGGGCATATGATCTTCAATGGTAGAATATTTGTATTTCATATAATCAGGAAATCTAGGGTGAATCGCTATTCTTGAATGGTCATAAAATATCTCAAGACTATTAGAATTTACTTTTATATCTACTTTCTTACCAACGTATTGATAAGGGACAGAGTATTTATTTGTTTTGAATGAGACGTGAAAATCTAAAGAAACCTTATAATCATATAACCAGGTACAAATTTCATAAGGTATAGCAGGTAATTTTCTTAACATTTCTTTTTCACAGTTCATGAATACTTCTGTTCTGCTTCCTTCTCTTTTTTGAAAAGGAGCATCATTAAATTCTTTAAGTGCTTTGAAAATTTCTTCTTCCATATGCGATAAAGAAATAAATCGTATATTTCTTAGCTTCGCAATGATGGCTGAAGCAATCTTACCAACTGTTCCTTCAACACTTGCTTTTTGTTTTGGTTTCCTTACTTGAGCAGGCATAATCGCTATCATATAATGTTGTGCAAGGGATTCGTAAGCTTCGTTAAGAATAATTTCACCTTCTTTAGGGTGCTTTATCACTCCTGTTTTTAGATTATCACAGACTATTTTAATAGGAACACCACCAAAGAATTCAAACATATCAATATGACATTTTAACCAAGTATCCTGTTTCATATCTAAACACGGTTTAACAAACGAATATTGACTATAAGGCAAAGTCGCAACAAACAAATATACTTTGATTCTTTCTCCATCTGTAGTCAAAATACTCATAGTAGGACCGCTCCAATCAACTTCTATCGTACTACCAGGTTTATGAGTGAGATGATTGGTCACATTCGATAACTGTACATAGTCAGAATATCCTTTACAGAATTTAGTGTAACCACAAGGAATACTTCCTTTAGAAATACATTGATTACGATATTCGTTCCAAAGAAGCTTAAGATTCACTCCTGTTTTCTTAAGTTCCGAATGAATATAATCGTAATCGACTTCTTCAAAAATAGAAGTCTTAGGAGTAGGTGGAAATAACATTTCATAGATTTTATCTTCATCAAAATCTTTTACGTTATCCCAAGAAATAGAATAAGCATCAGCAGCCTTATAAATAGCTGAGATGGTATGCCTTGATACATGCATTAAGGTTTCAATTTTGCGCATTGAAATACCAGCAGCACGTAATTCAAGAATAGGTTTGACAGAAACTTTTTTAGGCATAATAAAAGCCCTCCTTTCGCTATAATGATGAGAGTCTGTCACTCTCAATCTCATAATAACAAAAGTGGGGCTAATCGTGTGTATCGATGGTGTTTTACCCGTAAATTGAATATTTTGAAATGGTGCTTAAACTGTGTATCAGTGGTGCAGAACGCGAGAAATAATCAGTAATACACTCAGTATTAAACTGATATCCTGCTATATCTTCAAAATTTATCATTATTTCATCTTTAAAATTCCTGTAATTTTTTAAAGAAAATCGTTTTAACATATAACCTACCTTCCTCTTTTTTGTTTTCTATTCAAAGTATAACGAATATACAAAATTTAAGCAGCTATATCCCGTAAAAAAATTACGACATCTTTCATCCTTTTACCTTCACTTCTATAAACCCTTTAGAGATTCTAGGTTTTTTATTGATTTGGAATAACTCCTTTCCAGAAAGGGTTATTTTTTCATATATCGTGTCTCCTTAATACAGCTATAAATTTATTCGTTTTTTATGATAAAAGCTTTCTCTTTCTTTCTATACTTTTAAGTGATACACTTATATTGAAAAAGTATTATAAATATTCGACATATATATAAAGTGAGGGAAATCATTATGAATAAAAAAGATAAAATTTCTGAAAAGTGTAATTCAATCGGTAGTAGGTTTACTGGATTAGATATGAAAGATTTAATTGGTGGACCTTTATCGGAGGCAGCGAAAGCACAGGAACAATTAGCTAAAAGCACAGCAGATTTTATCAATAAAGTTGCCTTTGACAATCAAAATCGTATTCGAAATACAACTTTTGATTGTCATAAAAAAAGCGAAGAGGCCGATGGCACTTTAAAAAATGATGAAACGAACGTAAAGGTACAAGCAAACAACCATGTGCTTCCTGAACATTTGGAAAGAGTTCTTGATGTGATGGCAGCTAATATTACACCACAACCAGCTTCTTCCTCAACTGTAGAAAAAGATGGAAAAGAAATTGATGGAAAAATCAAAAACAAAGCATAAAAACAGTAAAGAATCACAAATGCTATTTCCTACATACAAATACTCCTGCATCTTTTGTTATACGGAAACATTCTCCAACTTTCTTCTTAATGAATTTATTAAATGCATCATAATCAGAAAGTATATACTCTTTCTGATTTCCATGACAAGATAAAATATAATCCATTAAATCTTTATAATTCGTAACTTCTAAATAATCCTCATGTTTCAATAAAGTTACTTCTTTAAAATAAGAATCTAATATTTCTTTTCCATTTTCTAAACCAAAGATATCATATAGATTTATATTTGATAAATTAATTTTAGGATGAAATCCTTGAATTAAATCCGTAATTTCCCTCATATGATGATTTCCATATGTTGTACAATATAATATACCACCTTTTTTTAATACTCTTTTTATCTCTTTTAATGCCTTATGAATATCATTTACATAAAACAATACATGATTAGCAATAATGACATCAAAACTTTCATCTTCATAAGGAATCTGATTACAGTCAATAACCTGATATTTAATATTTGGATAATCTTTTAAATTCTTTTTCGCATCTAATAACATTCCACTGGAAATATCACTTAATGTAAGGTCATATCGTAAAGTAGAAGCATCCTTCATCCAAAGCTTTCCATTACCACACCCTACTTCTAATATTTTCTTATTATCTAATTCATAATTCTGTTTTAACCAATCAAACCAGTGTAGAGGATTTATAGAATATTTTTCATGAAGATGAATACGAATATCAATATTATTCGAGTTTTCATATTGTTCCAAAAGATTTTGTTCCATATTGATAAACTGAATCTCATGAATAATATTTTCCCAGTTTATGTCTCTATTATTTTCTAAATAAAAATCTAATTTATCCAACATTGTACTTAATACATTTAAATTCTCTATTTGTTTATCCACTAAGTCCTTCTGCATCCTTAATGCCTTTTGTAAAGATAAATAGCTATCACTAATGGTCATAGATTTAATATTCTCCAAAGAAAAACCCATCTGTTTTAAAGAGGTAATCTTTTGCAGTTTAATTAAATCAGAAGGCGTATATAAACGATACCCATTATCATCGATCTTACTAGGCTTTAATAAATCAATCTGATCATAATAACGAATGGTACGTATTGTTAAATTTGCTAGCTTTGCAACTTCTCCTGTTTTATAAAATTTATCCATAACATTCACCAAACTTATTTTATCAAAGAAAGATAAAAGAAAAAAGGTATATTGTCCAAGTAAACGACTTAGACGATATACCTTTTACATTGTTTCAATTTCTTTTAAATATCTGCTTAAAGCATCCTGCCAGCTTGGTAGTCTGTGAAATCCGTTTTTATCTAATTCAGATTTATTCATTCTGCTGTTTTTAGGACGTGTTGCCTTAACAGGGAAAGCATTGCTGTCAACAGGTGTGACCACAACATTATCCATTCCAGCCTGTTTAAAGATCTCACATGCGAATTCATACCAGCTGCATAACCCTTCATTTGTCGCATGATACGTTCCATATTTATCTGTTTGAATCATATCTACAACAAGTTTTGCTAAATCATATGTATATGTAGGAGATCCTACCTGATCATTTACAACACTAACTGCTCCTCTTTCTTTACCTAAGCGAAGCATTGTTTTGATAAAGTTTTTTCCATTTTTACCAAATACCCACGCAATACGAATAATAAAGTGTTTCTTCAGTTTTTCAACCGCAAGTTCCCCTTCATATTTTGTCTGTCCATATACATTTAATGGATGACGTTCATCATATTCATTCCAAGGTGTTTCTCCTTTTCCATCAAATACATAATCTGTAGAAAAATACATCATAGGAATATCTAACTCTTCACATACTTCCGCAATGTTTTCGCTACCTTGCGCATTTACTTTTCTACAAGCATCTACACATTCTTCTGCTTTATCTACTGCAGTCCATGCTGCACAATGTACAACAGCATCATAATTTCCTTCTTTAATGACACTTTCTACCTGTTTAGCATTTGTAATATCCATTTCCTCAATATCTACACCAACGGAAGTGATATTACGTGACTCAGCTTCCTTTACTACATCATATCCTAACTGACCTTTTACTCCAGTTACTAAAATCTTCATCGCTTACACTCTTCCTTTTTCTTTATACATTTTATCAAAATAGTTCTGATATTCTCCGCTTAGAATGTTCTGCCACCATTCTTTGTTATTTAGATACCATTCAATTGTCTGCTGAATACCTGTATCAAAGTTATATTTTGGTTTCCATCCAAGTTCTGTTTCTAATTTTGTAGGATCAATTGCATAACGACGATCATGTCCTTTACGATCTTCTACAAATTTAATTAAGCTTTCTGGTTTATTCAATGCTTTTAGAATTGTTTTAACAACCTCCAAGTTTGTTCTTTCATTGTGTCCACCAACATTATAAACTTCTCCAACTTTTCCTTTACGGATAATTAAATCAATCGCAACACAGTGATCATATACATGCAGCCAGTCACGTACATTTGCTCCATCTCCATATACTGGAAGGCTTTCATCTGCCAATGCTCTTGAAATCATTAAAGGAATTAATTTTTCTGGGAAGTGATATGGTCCATAGTTATTTGAACAACGTGAAATTGTTACTGGCAAACCATACGTTCTGTGGTATGCCAATACAAATAAGTCTGCACTAGCTTTTGCACTACTGTATGGACTAGATGTATGAAGTGGTGTGGTTTCAGTAAAGAACAAGTCTGGACGATCTAATGGAAGATCTCCATACACTTCATCTGTGGATACCTGATGATAACGTTTAATACCATATTTCACACAAGCATCTAATAAAGTTGTTGTTCCCATAACATTTGTTTTCACAAAGATTTCAGGATCTTCAATACTTCTATCTACATGAGATTCTGCCGCAAAGTTTACCACAACATCAAATTTTTCTTTTTCAAATAAATCAAAGATAAATTCACGATCGGCAATATCACCTTTTACAAACTTATAGTTTTCTTTATCTTCCACAGGTTTACATGTTTCCAAATTTCCTGCATAAGTAAGTTTATCTAAATTAACGATCATATCTTCTGGATAATTGTTTACCATGTAATGTACAAAGTTTCCACCAATAAATCCAGCTCCACCTGTTACTAAAATTTTCATTTATTTTTCCTCCATATATACAAACTGATTATTTGATTCTTCTAAAGTAGGACCTTTCATATCTTTTTCTGATAATACAGGCTCTATTCCATTTAATAAAGTTCCCCAATCTACATTTACAGTAGGATCATCATAACGCATACCACCTTCAGATTCTTTGTTGTATACATTATCTACTTTATAACGGAATTCTACATCTGGTGTTAAAGTTAAAAACCCATGCGCAAATCCCTGTGGAATGAAGAACTGACGATGATTTTCTTCACTTAGTTCTACACTTACCCATTCTCCATAAGTAGGACTTCCTTTACGAATATCTACCGCAACATCAATTACTTTTCCTTTTGTACAAGAAACTAGTTTTGACTGTGCATAAGGCGGATTTTGCCAATGCAAACCACGCAAAGTTCCCTCCTGTGCACTAAAAGACATATTGTCCTGTACAAAGTCCACAGTAATTCCTAAAGCCTCATATTTTGGCTTAGAATACGTTTCTGTAAAATATCCACGATGATCTCCAAATACATCGGTATCAATAATTAAAACACCTGGAAGTTTTGTTTCTGTAACCTTCATTTTTTATTTAACTCCTTTATCTACAAACTTACGATCCATAATTTTCTTTAAGTATGCACCATACTGATTCCTCTTATAAATTTCATAAGTTTCCTGCAACTGTTTTAAATCAATCCATCCATTATCAAATGCAATTTCTTCTAAACATGCAATTTTTCTATGCTGATGCTCTTCAATTGTCTTCACAAAATTTGTCGCATCAACCAAAGATTCATGTGTACCTGTATCAAGCCAAGTAAATCCATCACCCAATAAAGTAACACCTAATTCATCGTTTTCTAAATAAATACGATTTAAATCTGTAATTTCTAATTCACCACGAGCACTCGGTTTTAAGTTCTTTGCATATTCTACAACTTTATTATCATAGAAATACAACCCAGTAACTGCATAATTAGATTTTGGATGTTCTGGTTTCTCCTCTAATGAAATAGCCTTCCCATTTTCATCAAATTCCACAACACCAAATCGTTCTGGATCTTCTACATAATAACCAAATACCGTAGCACCACTTTCTTTCTCTGCAGCAGCACGTAAACGTTTTGCTAGTCCATGTCCATGGAAAATGTTATCCCCTAAAATCATTGCGCAGCTATCATTTCCAATAAAATCAGCACCCAAAATAAATGCTTGTGCCAAGCCATCTGGAGAAGGCTGTACTACATAACTAAGTTCAACACCAAACTGATGCCCATCACCAAGCAGTTCTTTAAAACGAGGTGTATCATCCGGTGTAGAAATAATCAAAATCTCACGAATCCCTGCACTCATCAAAATACTCATAGGATAATAAATCATTGGTTTGTCATAAATCGGAAGTAATTGCTTGCTGGTAACCTGTGTCAATGGATACAAACGAGTACCACTACCACCAGCCAAAATAATACCTTTCATATCTACAATTCCTTTCTTTCTATCATACATATAAAAAATAGACCATTACGTAACGTAATGGTCAATACATCTTTTATTTCCTTGCTATAATCCTAATTATGTATAACATCTCTCTAGGTTTCATAAACAACGAACATATCTTTTTATATTTAATTATCCGCCAAATAATCCAAAGACAGAAATTAAATCAGAAATCTTTATTTTCTTCAATTTCGATTTGCCTATTTCAATTTTTACTTTTTTCTTAATCTCCTGGATAGTTTTATTATCAGAAACATTATCTACTATTGCATTGATTATTTTATTTATCAATCCAATATTTTCTTTTGAATACTCATCAAACTCAATTCTAAAATGTTTCCTATAATTTATTTTACCTTTATAACTATCAAACAGTATTAATTCAAAATCAGATGTTGCCTTAAATTCAACTTTTTCATTAAATTCTCTTAATTCTCTTTGAAATAACTCTAAATCGAAATAAATTAGTTCTTCGTTTTTACCAGCCAATTCTAATATAATTTGGTTAGGAGATTCATCAATACCATATTCTCCATAAGCCAACCAAAATAAGTCAAAGTTTTCTCCCCTTAAAAAATGCCATTCTTTGTAATATTGATCTACAATTCTTTTAACTTCTTCTCTGTTATATGGTGCAATCATAAAACCAATTACCTTAGAACTTTTTCTACTTGCTATTTCTTCTTCAAGATCTCTAATTGTTCTTACCGGAATCATATACTATCCCCACATTTCATACTAAATCTAAAGCATTATTGTATAATTAATCTCTTCTAAACAAATCTCTTGTATATATTCTTTTCTTCTACAATAGATGCTAAAAGAAAATCATCAGAATTAAACTGCATTATTAAATATTGCGTATTAATTATTATTGCTTCCTCCATACCATCTTATTCACAACACCAGTATAAGACTGTATTAACTTAACAACCTTTGTACTTACATTTTCTTCTACATAATCTGGAACAGGAATTCCATAATCCCCATCCAAGTTCATCTGTACCGCTGTTTCTACCGCCTGTAACAAAGATTTCTCATCAATCCCTGCCAATACAAAGCAAGCTTTATCTAAAGCTTCAGGACGTTCTGTACTCGTTCTAATACATACTGCTGGGAAAGGATTTCCTTTACTTGTAAAGAATGAACTTTCTTCTGGCAATGTTCCACTATCGCTAACGACTGCAAAAGCATTCATCTGTAAATGATTGTAGTCATGGAAACCTAAAGGTTCGTGTTGAATAACTCTAGGATCTAATTGAAAGCCTGACTCCTGTAATCTCTTTTTACTTCTTGGATGGCAGGAATACAAAATAGGCATATCATATTTCTCAGCCATTTTATTAATTGCATTAAACAAAGACAAGAAATTCTTCTCTGTATCAATATTTTCCTCACGATGCGCACTTAACAAAATATAACCCTGTGGCTTTAAATTTAATTTACCCAATATGTTAGAAGCCTTAATTTCTTCTAAATTATTATTTAAAACCTCTGCCATAGGTGAACCCGTTACATAAACACGTTCCTTAGGCAATCCACATTCATGCAAATACTTTCTCGCATGTTCACTATAAGCAAGATTTACATCTGAAATAATATCTACAATACGACGATTTGTTTCCTCTGGAAGACATTCATCTTTACAACGATTTCCTGCTTCCATATGGAAAATAGGAATATGCAACCTTTTCGCACTGATCGCACTTAAACAACTATTCGTATCCCCTAAAATCAATAATGCATCTGGTTTAATCTGACTCATTAACTTATAAGAACAATTAATAATATTTCCCACAGTTGCACCCAAATCATCCCCAACTGCATTCATATAAACTTCAGGATCATCCAATTTCAAATCATGAAAAAAGATACCATTCAAATTGTAATCATAATTCTGCCCTGTATGAGCTAAAATACAATCAAAATATTTTCTACATTTATTAATTACCGCACCTAAACGAATAATTTCAGGACGAGTACCCACAATAATTAAGAGCTTTAACTTCCCATTTTCTTTCCATTTTACATTTGTATAATCTGTAGTAATTTCCATGCTTATACCTCCTCGAAATATGTATCCGGATGTGCAGGATCAAAAGACTCATTTGCCCACATTAGCGTTACTAAATTTTCTGTATCAGATAAATTAATAATGTTATGTGTATACCCTGGCAACATATGAATCGCCTGAATCTTATCTCCACTTACTTCAAACTCAATCACTTCATCACTGCCAATTTTTCTTTCCTGAATTAATCCATGTCCAGATACAACAATGAAGAACTCCCATTTGCTATGATGCCAATGCTGCCCCTTTGTAATACCAGGCTTACTTATATTCACAGAAAACTGTCCACAATTTACCGTTTTCAACAACTCTGTAAAACTACCTCTATCATCCACATTCATCTTTAAAGGAAACATTACTTTTTCTTTTGGAAGATAAGATAAATATGTTGAATATAATTTCTTCGCAAAAGAATTACCTGGAATTTCAGGCATCAGTAACGTTGATGGCTGTTCATGAAACTTATAAAGCAAATCAACTATTTCACCTAATGTTGCTTTATGCGTAACAGGAACATAACAATAACGTCCATCTTCATTTCCTATCGCATCTACACCTTCAAATTCACAATGATGTTCTTTTCCTTCCAATGCATCTAACATCTCACAAACCAAATCATCTATGTACAATAACTCAAGTTCTACAAAAGGATCATTTACCTGAATAGGAAGATCATTCGCAATATTATTACAAAAAGTAGCCACAGCAGAATTGTAATTTGGACGACACCACTTCCCAAACAAATTAGGAAAACGATAAACCATTACTTTCGCACCAGTTTCTTTCGCATAATCAAAAAACAACTCTTCCCCTGCTAATTTACTCTTCCCATAATCACTACCAGCATATCTATCTAAAAGGGTCGCCTGAATGGAAGAAGACAACATAATTGGACAAGTATTCCCATACTTCTTTAATGTATCTAGCAAAGTACTCGCAAACCCAAAATTCCCTTCCATAAACTCTTTATCATCTTTTGGTCTATTTACACCAGCTAAATTAAAAACAAAATCTGCTTCTTTACAAAACGTATCCAATAAAGATGGATCTGTATCAATATCATACGCAAAGATTTCATCAACACTTAACCCAGGTCTTGTTCTATCTTTATTCTCTTTAATATTTTTTAAAGAAGCAACTAAATTCTTACCAACAAAACCAGCAGCACCTGTTACTAAGACTCTCATTACTTATTCTCCCACTTTTCAAGTTCTTCCCTTACAAGCTTCACTTCTAACAATTTATTTTTAACTGCTTCTACATCCATTAGTTTTGTATTATTAGAATTAAATTGCGTTAATGCATTTTTACTCATTCCTTCAAAGAAATACTTATCATAATTCAAATCACGTTTATCACATGGAACACGATAAAAATCACCCATATCAATTGCATTTGCACATTCTTCATCTGTTAATAATGTTTCATACATTTTTTCTCCATGACGAATTCCAATAACTTTAATTTCATTATCCACATGGAACAGTTCTTTTACAGACTGTGCTAAGACCTCAATTGTACAAGCTGGTGCTTTCTGTACAAAAATATCTCCGCTTTCTCCATGTTCAAAAGCAAACAATACCAAATCTACAGCTTCTTCCAATGTCATTACAAATCTTGTCATTGTTGGATCTGTAACCGTTAAACCATTACCAGCTTTAATCTGATTGATAAATAAAGGAACAACAGAACCACGAGAAGCTAATACATTTCCATAACGAGTACACATGATACTTGTTTTTTCAGGATCAACTGTACGTGATTTTGCCACAATAACTTTTTCCATCATTGCTTTACTTGTACCCATAGCATTTACTGGATAAGCTGCCTTATCAGTAGATAAACATACTACACGTTTAACCCCACATTCAATTGCTGCTGTCAAAACATTTTCTGTGCCTAATACATTTGTTTTCACGGCTTCGATCGGAAAGAATTCGCAAGATGGAACCTGTTTTAATGCGGCTGCATGAAAAATATAATCCACCCCATGCATTGCATTCTTAATTGATTGTAAATCTCTTACATCCCCAATATAAAATTTAAGTTTATTGAATACATCAGGGTACTTAGCCTGATATTCATGACGCATATTATCCTGTTTTAATTCATCTCTACTAAACACACGAATTTCTTTAATATCTGTTTCTAAAAACCTGTTTAATACAGCATTACCAAAAGAACCAGTTCCCCCAGTAATTAATAATGTTTTATTTTTAAAAAGTGACATATCCTACCTCCAAAATATCAGCTATTCTTTTACATGCAAAACCATCTCCATATGGATTTGATGCCTTGCTCATTCTGTCATAAGCTTCTTTATTTGAAAGCAATTCAGAGAAGTTTTGATAAATTATCTCCTCATCCGTTCCAACTAATTTCAATGTTCCTGCAATAACTCCTTCTGGTCTTTCAGTTGTATCTCTCATTACAAGTACAGGTTTACCTAAACTTGGAGCTTCCTCTTGAATCCCTCCTGAATCGGTTAAAATCAAATATGACCTAGATAAGAAATTATGAAAGTCTAATACATCTAATGGTTCAATTATTCTAATACGATTACATCCAGCAAGCTCTTGATCCGCTTTTTCTCTAACAGCAGGATTCATATGTATAGGATAAATTGCTTTAACATCTGGGTGTTCTTCCATTACGCGACGAATTGCTCGAAACATATGTTTCATAGGTTTACCTAAATTCTCTCTTCTATGCGCAGTAATCATTATTAGACGAGAATCAGCAGCCCATTCTAAATATTCATTTGTGTAATCATCTCGAACAGTTGTTTTTAATGCATCTATTGCAGTATTACCAGTAACATAAATCGTCTCTGGCTTTTTTCCTTCCTTTAAAAGGTTATTCATAGATAACTCTGTTGGTGCAAAATTATATTGAGAAATTATTGATACAGCTTGTCTATTAAATTCCTCTGGATATGGAGAACAAATATTATATGTGCGAAGACCTGCTTCTACATGTCCTACTGGAATTTGCAAATAAAAACATGCTAATGCAGTAACAAAAGTAGTAGATGTGTCTCCATGTACTAAAACTATATCTGGTTTTTCTTTTTCTAATATTTCTCTAATTCCATTTAAAATATTCGTTGTCACATCAAAAAGCGTTTGCCTATCTTTCATGATCGAAAGATCATAATCTGGAACAACTTTAAATGTTTCCAAGACTTGATCTAACATTTGTCTATGCTGCCCTGTAACACAAACAATAGTTTTTATACTTTTCCTTGACTTTAATTCATTAACTAATGGACACATTTTAATTGCTTCTGGTCTTGTACCAAATACTAGCATTACTTTTTTCATATTTATCCCTCCAAATTAAAAAGGCTTTTATTCTTACAATAAACAAAGAATCTTAACACAAATAAAATAATTTCTGATATACTAGTCACAACTGCTAAATTAATTAGAGTGAAAGCATCTCCCACTATTAATATAATAATTCCAAAAAGTTGTAAAAATGATGTAATAACAGTTGTAACTGTAGTTTCCTTAATTTTTCCAATAACTCCTAATACGGGCCATCCATATAACATTGAATAAAAACTAAAAATAAAAGCAGGTAATAATATTTTTAAAACAGGAGCAGATTCGACATATTTTATTCCTCCAATAATTTGCATAATCTTTTCAGAACCAAATAACACAATTATACTACCTATAACCATAGGAATAATCATAATAATATTAATTTTTTTTATAAATTTTATATCCTTTTCTCTTAACATATGAGGATATAGACTATTTGTTATGGGATTATATAACGCTTTAGCTGCTGAAAGTATTTGCATACAGATTCCCCAATATGCTATATGTGTCATTGACAAGAATAATCCTGCAATTAAAGTAGTTAATGCTCCAAAAATTGTTGTTGCAAAATTTGAAATAAAATATATACATGAATCTTTCAAATCGCTTAACCATTTTTTATAAGAAGAAAAAGTAATCTTAATTTGCATTTTTTTTACAAAATAAAATGAAATAGTTACCGCTGTTATGTTCCCAATAATCTCTAGTAACGGTATCAACAAGATATTCGAATCATCATGAATTAAAATAAAAGTAAAAGCCGTAGTTATTGTTTTAGCAACTATGTAGGGAACAGCAACTAAATGCATTTTTTCTAAACCTCTAAATAAGAAGTCGAAAAGAAAAATTGTTGAAAGTACCGAAATAAGATATAAAGTGCTAAAAAGTAGATTTTTACCTAAAATAGGAATAAAAAAGGATACTATAGAAAAAAATAAGCATGCCAATATCCCCAAAATAACTTTTTCAGCAATTGTATCACCAGTAATTCTACCTATTAGTTCCATATTTGAATTAGCATATACTATCTCTTTGGTTGCAGATAATAAAAATCCAAAATCAATAATTAATTGTATGTATACATTAACTGCTTTTACATACGTCACAACACCATATATTTCTGTAGATAAAACTCTAGTAAGATACGGTAAAACCAATAAAGGAAAAATTAATTTCACGATATTCATCAAATACAATGAAACCGTATTACTTAACAATGATTTTTTATCACTTATCATCATTCATGTCACCTATTACAGAATCCAAAATTTCCCAAGTTTTAGTTGCCTTTAATATAACTTTATTTGGAATATTGATGTTTTTATCATAATATTTTTCCAATAATAATTCTATTTCTTTTGAGTGTGAATTATATAATGAAATACATCTTTCTTCTTCCCCAATCTGCGAATAATATCGTTTTGTTTTCTCGGGATGACAAGCTATAGCGATTACTGACTTATCAAATGTTGTTGCAACTACTCCTACATGCAATTTACAAGTTAATACTAAATCAACCAATTTTAATAATGCTGTCATTTCGTGTGGATTTTTATAGATAAAATGCTCACATTTTACTCCCATAATTTGATTAAATTTTTGGTAATATTCTTCTTCAAATGCTAAAATAGAATCGGATGCTACAACGACTTTATATTCTGGGTGATTGTTAATAAAATTCTTCACTGCATTTGCAAATTTAATAAGTGCTTCATCACTATGATTATAGTGAACCAGTAAAATCTTATAGTTATTTTTTAAATCTTTTATTTTATTAAGTTGTAGACTTGATTCTAATAAATTTAACTTCTTTGTAATAATTACATCACCAGCTTCTACTATGTTAGCTTTAGGACATAAATTTTTTAAAGATTTATACGATTCTGAATCTCTAACTGTTATAACACTAGAATGATTGCAGATTTTCCTAATACCATAATTCATTAGAAAATCTTTATTTGGACCAGCTCCTATTCCTAAAACTACCATAGGAATTTTCTTAAAAGACGCTTTAATCCCTAATGGCATAAATCGTAAAAATTGGACTAAGTTATCTCGAAATCGTGCATTATGACCTTCTCCAAAATAACCTCCAGGTATATATACAATCCCATCTGCATTAGAGAATTTAAACTTTTTTGTATCCATAAAATCATCTAAGTGCTCTTTAAAAAAAGTAGAAGCATTATAAAAGCAAACATCTATTCCTTTATTTTTAATATAATCATAAATTAATTCACCATAAATATAATCTCCATAATTACTTGAGTTACAGTCTGTAGCTCCATGTAACATAATTCTTTTTTTCATCTAATTATTATCCTCCTCTTAAATATATTTATTCTTTCCATAATAAAAACAATAATAACTAACATTATTATTGGTCGATATATATCAAATACTTCACCTCTAACCAAAATTATTAATTGAGAAAAAAACGAGAAATACATTGCATAATTTTTTCTAATGTTTTTGCTATCGTTAATATTTACTAATTTAAAGATAATAACTCCACTTATAAAAGAAGCTATTATACCTCCAACAAAGCCCCAATTCCAATAAAAGTCTCCAATAAGACTTGATCCAACAGGTGTTTGTAAATATGAATTTATTACATATGTAGAAGAAGCTTGATAAAAAAAATCGCCTACAAGCCAACCTATTGGTAAAAAAGAAGGAATTGTTCTTAAGAAAGTTAATCCATATTGAAATGGCTTAACCACCGGTACTAATTTAATTATAGATGCAACAGAAAGTATTGTGATTCCAGTTTCTGCAAATGTCTCACCTAAAATATTTCCAAACAAGTCAAAAGAGAAAATAGTTTTTAATATTTCTGGTCCTACTGATTCCAAATTAAATCTATTATCTCTTATAATAATTATTATATTGATCAATATCAATGCTAAAAATAAGTAAACCAAAAAATTCTTAATAGATAAATGACTTTTTTCAGATGAAAACTCGAATCCGAGAAATAAAGATAGGATTGAAAAAATTTGGATTTTTCTACTTCCAGTTAAAATCATTATACAAACTAGGTAAATTAGAACAATAAGAAATATCAACTTTTTGGTACGTTCTTTTATGCAACCACTAAAAAAGACAAAGAAAATACCAGGTAACATCAAATAAGATAAATCGTCAATAATTCCCGAACTAACAGCTGATGCATAAGCAGAATATGAATTTGCAGATTGCGTTGTAAAAACGATTTGTATATCGTTTAATATTTTAGTTATACTTCCTATTAATAATAAAACACAACCTATGTTATATATATGTCTATTTGACTTAGCGTAACGTAGTTCATTTTTTTTTTGTACTATTTTTTCATTATAAAAAGAAAGATATCCAAAAGAAAACATTTCTAAACATAATATTACAAATACATATGATTTAAATAATTCAATATCACTATAATTTGAAATTGGATTCCACAACAAATTTGAATCTAAATTAAAAACACTACTAAATAGAAATCCAAACATGAACATATATGATATTAATGAAAACCAAAGAGCAAAATCACAAAACAATACGTTTTTAATCTTAAAGCTCACCATTTGTACAAGTATTAATCCAAATACCCATGGAAATAAATTCAAATTATAATTATTAACAACACTCGTATTCCCTCTATTAAGAAGAACCCAATATATAAATGCAAAAACATACATACAATTTATTATCCAAAATATTATTGTATAAATTTTATCTCTATTAGTCATTGTTCAGCTCCTTGAAATTAAATTCTCATTATTAATTAAAGATATGTATGTATCAAATAATTTTTTTGCTTGATATTTAATATCATATTTTCCATTATGCATTATTGCTTGTTTTTCCACTCTTTTTTTCACATTATTATTTTGGGTTATCTCTATTATCTTTTTACACCAAAGCTCATACGATGATTCCAACGATAAATAATATATACTATTTGTTTCATTAATCTCTCTTGTTACATTAGAAGAAACACATGACAATAGTCCAGAAGCCTGGACTTCTGCTAAAACTACTGGTAATCCTTCATATCTTGATGGAAGAACAAAGACATCCATAGTTGATAACAATTCAGAAATATCTTTTCTCATTCCCAAGAATTTTACTTTTTTATCGATACCTAGTTCAATACATTCTTTTTCTAACTTTTCTCTATCTTCTCCTTCACCAACAAGTAACAAAATCGCGCTCTCATCTCTAAGCAATATCTCTTTAAAAACACGTAACAAAAAACTTTGATTTTTTTGATACGTTAATCTTGCAACATTTCCTATTACAAATTTTCCTATTAAGCCTAATTTCTCTCTATAATTTTCACGTTGTTTTTCATCAAATGAGTATTTAGACAAGTCAATGGCATTGTTAATAATTCTTACATTACCTTTTTCATAGTCTTTTACCCCAAACAACCATTTAGCAGCATCGATTCCACAAGCAAATTTCTCTGTAGCAAGTAACTTAGCTATTAAAGTTATAACATTTCTGCAACTTTTTTTAAGCCATGACTCATTAACATATGCCATATGACTATGTATAATTCTGACCTTGCAACCCCATATTTTAGCAAACAGAAGTCCAATTGTTGATTTATATCCATGACAGTGAACTATATCATAATGACCGTTTTTTATTATATTTGAAACTTCTCTAATATGTTTGATTGGATTTTCTCTAAATCTGCATATATGAAAAACTTCTCCACCTAAATCAATAAATTTAGCTTCTAGATATCCTATTTTCTCTCCTGGAACTACAGTATCAAATATAATTTTACTAGTATCCATATTTGAATAATAGTTATACAAAAAGCTCTCTACTCCACCACCATCTAAAGTAGTAAAAAGATGTAATACTCTTATCATAACCTCACCCTATTTTTAATTTCCCGTAACCTTTCTATTGTTTTTTCCTCCAATTCTGCAATATCTTTAAACACATCCTCCATAAATAAATCGCAATTTTTTATATATTTTTCTCTATCTAAACACTTTATATAATTATAAAGATCATCTTTTTCTTTTTCTTTTTCCATCTTTAATGTAAAACCAATATTATATTCTGTTGATATTTTTTCCATATAGGTATCTTCACATACCAAAATTGGTTTATATAAACATGCAGAGTAGTACAATTTATTTGAAAGTGCATAATCTAATAATGGCGTATGATTACCATAAAGATTCATTATTAAATCAGTACTTTTATAAAATTCTAATGTATCTTTTGAATCAAAAGTGTCAATAAATGTAGCATTTTTTATTTCGTTCACATCACAAAATTCTTCTAACTGTTTTGCATTAGTTCCGATAAAATTTAAATGAAACCTTTTATCATTTTTAAAGAATAACAAAATTTTTTTATTTTGTTCCATAAAACGTATTAATCCAATATAACTCAATTGAATAACTAAATTTTCAGTATTTGATAATTGTTTATATTTTTTATAATTACCATAAGGAATATTATGTGAAACATAATATTCTCCATCAGGTAAAAATGCTTTATATCCTTTAGAAGAGATTATATTTATTATTGAATTCTCAGCTAATCTTTTTTGCATCCAACGATATATTAATGATTTTTCATAACTATAGTCACGTACATCAAATATATATTTACCTTTAAATTTATTATTTAAAACATCGAATATAATGAAATAAATAACTGCATGTAGTGGTATTAGAGCAAAATAACTATTTTGTTTAATTAAATTTTTGATATATTTTCTATATTTTAGATATCCGATCACTTTATCTGATTTTTTTTCTCCATCGCAAACAAATCTAAAGTATCTTTTTCCTATTATTTTCTCATTACTATTTTTATCCCAATATACTATATCGTAATCAATCTCTTCACTATCCAAAATTGTTGTATAAAATTTTATATATGGTGTCAAATAGATATTATCTGCTAAAATAATTAATGCTTTCATCTTAGTTTTCTCCTACTTTAAAATATTTAAATATTGCTTCTTACATATGTCCAAAGTATATTTCTCTTCAAATAATATTCTAGAATTTTTTCCCATTTCAAGTAATAATTTTTGGTTGCCTTTTAATTTCAATAACTCTTTTGATAGCTTTTCACAGTTTTCATCTGTTATTACAATACCATTTTTCCATCTTATAATGTCATTTACCACATCTGTCTCTTCTGGCATAATTGCAATTATAGGTTTCCCCGCCGATAAATAACTATATACCTTACTCGGAGATCCCAATCCTTTTACTTTTTTTTCTAAACTAACTATTACAATATCAGCTGTTTGAACTAACTTATCATACTCATCTTTAGGTAAAAAATTATATATATATACATTCTCCAAATTCTCTTTTTCTTTTTGTTGGGCTATTTTATCTTTTTTTATCCCGTGTCCAACAAAGTAAAATTCAATACCCTTTTCATTTTTTAATATTTTTGCCGTTTCTAATATAATCTCTATATTTTGCGCTAATCCCATATTACCACCATAAAAGACTTTTATATTTTTTTTATCACTTTCTGAGTACTCTAAATTAGGCTTTAAATCCATGTACCAATTGGGTATAACTCTTATTTTTGAAGAATCTAAATGTTTTATTTCTATTAAATATTTTTTCATTTCACTGGATAAAACTACAATGGTATTAATATTTTTATAAACAAAATTATTTATTCTATTAAATAATTTCACAATAATACTTTTATTATTGAGCATTCCTAACTTAACTGCTACGTCCGGATATAAATCATATACTATTAAAATCATTTGTTTCTTAAAAAGTCTATTATAAAGTGCTGCAATAAAAGGTAGTAATGGTGGATTCGTATAACATATAAAAATATCATTTGCTTTAAATTTAAGTGGATGAATTGCAATCGATATACAAAATCCGATATAATTCATAATTCGACCAATAAAGTTGCTTCTAGAGCTTTGGATATATTTAACCCTTTTTATATTAACTCCTTTTATAGTTTCGTTTAATTCGACCTTATTTTTATCTGAATATTCTTTTGGATAACCTACTAAGGCATTAACATTATATCCTTCCTTAGACAAGGAAGTTGCTAATTCAAAAGGAAGTACTCCTGAAGAAATTTTTTCAGGGTAAAAATATTGACAAAGAAATAAAATATTTTTATTTTTCATATTTTAAATCTCCAAAACATTTAGTTATTATCTCAAATTTACCAATTAAAAATTTTATAATTGGATTAAATATTGAAGTATAATAAACTTTCACACCTTCCATTTTCATTTGTTCTTTTACTATTTCATATGTACACATATATCTATCATTCTGAGGTAAATATATTTTTGTCTGCTTAGCTTCAATTATTTTTCTTATTTCTTTAGATAAAATATCTATACTAATTGAACTTCTATCATTTTTTATGGTAGGGAAAACATGAAATTTTCTTACAGCATCAAATAACTTTGTAAGATTACCTGGACTATTATCTCCATATACCATAGGAGGTCTCAAAACTGATACAATAAACTTATCATTAGCTAATTCAATAATCTGATTTTCTGCTTCCAATTTGCTTTTCCCATAATTCGTTTTTGGGTTTAATCTTGTTTCTAAATTTATTAATTCATCACTATAATCTAATCCATAAACACTCATTGAACTCATAAAAATAAACTGTTGAACCCCTGATTGTTTAGCTATATTAGCTGTTTCTATTGCTAAATCACGATTTACTTTATAATATAAATCCTTATTCTCTGATGTTTCTTTCTTATGAGCTATCCCTGCAACGTGGAACACTGTATCATATTTTGAAAAATCATATTCTTTCCATTTTGGATCAAGCATATCTAGAGTATCTATATAATAATCTTTTGGATAATTTTCATGTATATACTTTTCAAATGAAGTACCTATATAGCTATTAGCTCCTGTAATTAATATCTTTTTCATCTGATTTCCTCCTTCTTTTTCATCTCTCCTGTTCCTCCTTCTACAACTCCTTCATGCTTTAAAACAGAAGTAATCGTTCCAAAGAAACATTTCACATCAAATAAAAAAGACATTTGTTGTATATACTCACCATCTAGTTTTGCTTTTACATCGATTTCCAATTCATCTCTGCCATTGATCTGTGCCCAACCTGTTAAACCTGGTCTTACGTCATTTGCTTTATATTTATCTCTTTCTTCAATTAAGTCATATTGATTCCATAAAGCAGGCCTAGGACCAATAATCGCCATCTCTCCTTTGATAATATTTATCAATTGTGGCAATTCATCTAGTGATGTTTTTCTTAAAAACTTGCCAGATTTTGTTATAAACTGTTCAGGATCTGATAATAAATGTGTAGGGCAATCTTTAGGGGTATCCGTTCTCATAGAGCGAAATTTATATATATAAAAATACTCTTTATTTTTTCCTACGCGCTTTTGCTTAAAGAAAACTGGTCCTTTACTATCACATTTAATCCAAATACAGATAATTAAAAAGATAGGACTTAATATGATAAATCCTATTAAAGATAATAAAAGATCAATTCCTCTTTTTATACCGTTTCTATACATTCTTATTCACACTACTCCCTTCCCCTATATAACTTCCTTCTGGAAGTATGGTTCCAAATCCAATGCAACAATTGCTTTCAATTCGTGTTAATGAATTTACAATCGATTCTGGTCGAATGGTTGTATTGGAATATATTAAACAATAATCTTTAATTGTTGCATCATGGTTAATAACTGTATTTGCACATATTACATTTCCATATCCAATATAGCTATTTGCTTCTATCACAGCATTTGGAAATATTACATTACCATACCCAATATTCGCAAAATGAGAAATAATAGCTGATGGATGTTTTAAGTTCACAAGGTTATAACCGATTTCTTTTGCTTTTTCCATCATTTGTTTTCTGACCTTGTTGTTTCCAATCGCGACAACAATAGAATCATATACAGGATAGTATTTCTCTAATTCTTGTGCAGTTCCCAATACTTTGATACTATTAATTGTTTCTGTTTCTTTATCGTCTAGAAATGCTATTTTATCAAACTGATTCATAGATAATGCTATATCTAGACAACATCTTCCATGTCCTCCTGCACCAATAATTAATAAACTAGACAATATATCCCCTCCAATCTCGAAATATACAAAAAAAGACAGGCTTCGCCTATCCGCACATAATAGAATATATGCAGACAATTAAGCTCTGTCCTTGATTGGTGGTAAAGTGCCTAAACAACTATTACCATTCTACAATCCTATCTTTTTTATAATTTCTAATGAAACATTTAGATTGACAATTCGCCCTAGCATTTCTATCTCTATAAGGGCTCTTCTTTTATGACGATCAATTTTAATGATTTTACTTTCTAGTCCTTGTAGTGGACCATCTGTTACAATCACCTGATCACCTTCAATATAACCAATCGAATGTTTCATTACTTTGCTTCTTCCTATAAGTTTTTCTATAAGTTCTTTTTCTTCCTGTGTTAATGCTGGTGTTCCTTCATCATCAAATTTCAGTTCTTTGATAATGCCCTTCTTTTTCTGCTTTACATCTAATAGCTTTTGATGAAAAGCAGTGTGTTCCAAATCACTTTCTATAAATACATAACTTGGAAACATTAGTTTTTCTTTAGGGTAAAAATTTCCTTGTTTTCTGTAAAGTACTTCCATTTTGGGAAGAAAAGCATGTATGTTTTCCTGTTTAAAAAATTCACATATCTTTTCTTCCTTACCACCCATGACAAACAATACATACCAATTCAAGTTTATCACACCTTTAATTTCTTACTCTTTGAAAATCTACAGTAACAATTAAATATCCTGTATTTCCACTACTATCCGTAACACTTAAACGATAGTCTTTTTTACCTTCTTCTACAGGTAACGTATCTGTCCAGCCAACAATATCTTCTGTAATATCATTTCCATTGGCATCTGTTGCGGAGACATTTGCAATTTCTTTAACTTCATCCATAGTGCTGTATGCACCAACTAAATATTTAAAAGATGTTTTATCGGCCTTAAGTGTAGGATTTTCACTTTCTTCTACTTTCACTGTGAAATGAAATGTCTTATTTCCTAATTCTGCTGTTACAGGATAAGAACCAACCTTACTTAAATCCACTTTTTCAAAGTCTAATTCCATCTTTTTTAAATCTTCACTACTTCCTTCAAAATATTCTTCTGCATCCAGACTTAAATTTCCATTTCGCTTTATGGTATATTCTTTAGAAATCAGTGCTACACCATCTTTTATTTCTTTTGACACCTTTGTTTCTTCTTTTCTTACGGAAACATATGGTTTCTTTTCCTGTGTTGAATTTTTAAATACACCAAGTCCAATGGTAATTGGAATAAGAAGTACAGCAATTACCAAAACTGTTTTTTCTACTTTATCTAAGGAGTTTGATTTCTTCATGAAACATTCCTCCTTACTTATTCATAATTTCCATAGTAACTGTAATAAGAACGATTTGTAGTATCAACTTTTGTTAAAACACACCCCAATACATTGGCACCGCTTCTCTGCAGCATCGTCAATGCGTTTTTCGCATCTCTTTTGTCTGTATCTCTTGCGGAAGTAACAAATACCGTTCCATCTGCAATACTAGAAACTGGCACAGCATCTGCCACTGCATTTAAAGGTGGACAGTCAATTACAATATAATCAAACTTCTCTCTAAAACGATCAATCATTTCTTTAAATCTTTCACTTGCGAGAAGTTCCTGTGGATTTGGTACAGCTTTCCCACTTGTTAACAAATATAATTTTCCCTCTGAACTGCTGTCTTTAAATTTATGGAAATATGCTTCATTATCAATATCTAACTCATTCATATTCTTCATTAAATTACTAACTCCTAATTTATTAGAAGCCTTAAAGATTTTATGCTGTACCGGTTTTCTTAAATCACAGTCAATTAATAATACTTTTTTGTATTTTGCTACTGCAACCATAGCTAAATTGCTTGCTACAGAGCTTTTTCCCTCTGCCGGATTCGAACTTGTAATATTTACAACTTTAATATCTTTATTAAAGGAAGAATATTCGATATTCGTTCTTAACTGACGATAAACTTCCATATAATCAAACTGACTTTGTTTACGACGTTTCTTATTGTCACTTCTTTTTGGAGCAACTTTTCTTTCCACTTTCATCATCTCCTTTTGAATATGTCAAAGAAAGATTTCTTCTTTACAATATGTAAATCTTCTATCTCTTCGTTTTGAATCAAATGCAGCGGATTTCTATAAAATAAAATATCTGCATTTTCTTTTCCAACTTCTTTTACAACCATTTCATATGCATCACTTAATTTACAAACACGATTCCCATCAGCACGATGTGCATCACTTGCAACCACATGTGCCATACCTGAATGGATTAGCTTCCATGCATTCTTTTTAGCTGTTTCTCCATGCATTCCTAACAGGCTAGTTCTATTGATCTGTATAACATAGCCATTGTCTATCCATTCCTGAACCCGATTTAAATTTAATCCTTTATGAAAGTATCGTTCTACATGTGCAATCACAGGAATCATATTTCGCACTTCAAATTCATACAAAACATTTTCTGCTTCTTCATTTTTTTCAATATCTTTTCGCACATCAAATTCACACAATGCATAACCAGATCCTGCAAGCGTATTAAACAGTTCCTGATCTAGCATATCTAAGAAATCATCATCTAAAAAGATTTCGCTTCCGGAATAAACTTCTATTCCATATTGCTTCGCTAAAACTTTTAACTCTTCAATTCTTTGATTCATGAATGCTACATCATTTTTATCCTGTTTTCCAGGAATAAAATGTGGTGTAGATACAATCACCCTCACCCCATCTGCATAAGCTTTTTTTAATGCAATTTCAGCTTGTTCTCTGCTTTCCATTCCATCATCAATATCCCATGCAAAATGATTATGAATATCAATAAACTTCATTTTATTTATCCTCAAAGTAAGGAACTTCTGCTAATACAGGAATTTCTAAATAAGCTTCTACATCATCTTTTGTATGTAATCTTTTATCTAACAAGAAACGCAAAACAACGATTCCTCCAGAAATCATAATTCCTAATAAGGCACCAATGACCACATTCATCTTTACATTTGGTGCTACAGGAGTTTCTTCAACTTTCGCCTGATTCAAAATCATGATATTTTTTACATCAATTTTATCTTTTACATAAGAAATAAACTGACTAACGGTTTCATCTACAATATCCTTTGATAATTTTGGATCATCTGTAGTAGCTGTTATTTTAATGATTTCTGTATTTGCTTCGTTTGTAACAGATATCGTACTCTTAACAAAATCTTCTCCTCTATCCTCTAGTTTTAGATTTTTTGTCACTACATCAAGCACACTATCACCCTGAATGATTGCCATATAGTTGTTAACCATTTTCGTATTTGCATTCAAAGCATTGTAATCCAGTGTTCCTGTATCTGTTGTATTTGTTTTTGGATATATGTCGGCGCTGCTTGCATATTTTTTTATCACAAACATTGTTGTAAAAATAAACGCAACAATGGCTCCGATTACTGCAAGTAAAATAATAAATTTAAGTTTCTTTTTAATTTCATTGAAAAGTCTACTCAGATCAATTTCTATTTCTTCATTCGACTCTGTTGTGTTTCTTATTTCCTCCACGTAAAATCTCCTTTCATCCCTTTTACAAGGTCTCGCTATTTATTATATCACGTTATTTTTAAAAACTAAACGACTGTTTTATCACCTATAATAACATCCAGCATTGTTTCTCGAATAGTTTCTTTTGAAGAATGCTGTTCTAATACTTCGCGCAGTCTTAATAATTTTTCTTCAATTTCTTTTTTCGATATTTTCATTACTTCATTTTTATAAATCAAATTATTTTTTGTTTTTGATGTTGTTTCTCCATCTAATTTTAATTCTTCAAACATTTTTTCTCCTGGTCGTAAACCAATTTCTATAATATTAATGTCTTTGTAAGGACGAAGTCCTGACAAACGAATCATCTTTTCTGCCAAGTCTAAAATCTTAACAGGATCTCCCATATCTAACACAAAGATTTCTCCCTGATCAGCATAATAACCTGCCTGTAGAACTAATTGTGCAGCCTCTGGAATTGTCATAAAATAACGTATAATATTTTTATCAGTAATCGTTACTGGACCACCCTCAGCAATTTGCCTTTTGAAAATTGGAATTACAGAACCATTAGAACCTAATACATTTCCAAATCGTACAGCCGCCATTTTCGTAACTCCATTATCTCCATAAGCTTGAAGAATCATTTCTGTCATTCGTTTTGTAGCACCCATAACATTTGTAGGATTTACCGCTTTATCCGTAGAAATCATAATAAATCTTTTTACTTTGTGTTCAATACAACTGCGTATCAAATTATATGTACCAAATACATTGTTCTTTACAGCTTCCATAGGTCTTGTTTCCATTAAAGGAACATGCTTATGTGCTGCTGCATGATATACTACATCTGGCTTTTCTTTATCAAACAACTCATCTAAAGCACCTTTATCTCTAATTGAAGCAATGTAAGAAACAATCTGCACTTTTTCATTAATTTTATGATGCATTCTGGAACGATTAAATTCCTGTTCCAGCATATATAGAGAATTTTCATTGATATCAATCATCAACAATCTTGCCGGTTCAAACTTCACAATTTGTCTACACAACTCAGAACCAATAGAACCACCAGCACCCGTTACACAAACGGTTCTTCCTGTGATATAAGATTGAATTTCATCCTGCTGTAAATGAATTTCCCCACGACCAAGCAAATCTTCTATTCTTACATCCTCTATCGGCTGTTTTTTAGATAAAGAATCCTCTAATGAATCATTTAACTCATGCATGATTTTTACAGGCAAATTTACTTTTTGACAGTTCTCAAATATTTCTCTTACTCTTTCTTTTGGAGCACTTGGCATTGCAATTAACACTGCATCTGCACCATATTTTTCTGCCATTTCTTTTACTTCATCCGTTGTACCAACTACATGGATACCACAAACAATTTTCCCTTTTTTATTATCATCTAAAAAACCAACAGTCTTATATCCAATTTCAGGATTCTGATTTAGTTCTCTTAGTAAAATTACCCCAGCATCTCCAGCACCAGCAATCAAAGCTTTTTTACCCGCATTGCCAACAACCTGCATACGACGATACATTCGATACAATACTCTGGCACTTAGCATAAACAGTATATTAAATAAAACTGCTACAATAATAATACTAATCACGGATGCGCTACCGCTTTTTAACGTCAATAATGAAAGTATAATTAAAATTAATGCAGCTATAATATTTGACATTGCAATTTTCATTGCTTCTATAATACTTGTATACTTCCAAAGACTTTTATATATTTTCGCAACATAGAAACAAATTCCAAATACAAGTAATACAACTAGAAAACTCTTTAAAACTTCAAACCCCAGATGCAGATTCAAGTAAGAAAATTTAAAATCAGCTTTCATCCAAACAGACATAAAAAAAGAAACAAACACGGTGAATAGATCCAAAATCAACATAATAATTTCGCGATATTTCTTATAAAATCCCATACTTGTAAACCCACTTATCAACTTTGCCATTATATCCCCTCACTTATTGTACTTTACACACTCTAGCATAGAATACTATACATTTTTGTTAAAAGCAATAAAAATTACTTTTTCTATTTCTTAATTGCCATTCTTTTTTAGGAAATTCCTTACATGTCCCTTTTTATATAAGAACTTTTCTAATAATTTCCTAAAAAATATAGTTATCTTAAATTAGATTATCATATAACTATACTCCCCCAAACCAAAATTAAAACGACATCGAATTTTCATATAAATTTTAAGTTCATAAAATTTTTATATATGCATACAGAATTTTACCCCCCCCCGATTTTTGTCAACCTTCTGCAAAGTAAAAGATGACCCACTTCAAGTCATCTTTTACTTCTTTTATTACCCAGCCTGAGAAACTAACTGATTTTGATAAGCAATATCTTCATCTGTAATTAATTCACCAGAATCTATTTTTTCAATTAATTTTTTTGCATTTTCTACACATGCTTCATTTGGAATCATAACATATGCATTAAATCCATTCGCAGGTGACCAAGTTGTTGTTCCTTGTCCACTAACCTGAATCTGCTTAATATCCCAGCCTTTCATATCATTTAACTGCATTTTAATAAGGCTTGTCATTTCACTTTGACTCATATTTGTCTGGAAACTTCCACTTACTGCATTCATGATACTTGCATAGTTTGTAATGATAGAAGGTGAAATAGCTTTATTAATCATTGCTTCAACAGCGCGCATCTGATTACGGCTACGTTCTCTATCTCCATCAGGCAAACTATATCGTTCTCTTACAAATCCAAGTGTCTGTTCCCCATTCAATGTATTTTCTCCTTCATGAATTTGGAATGTTCCATGTAAAGTTGTAAATGCAAATGGAGAATTTACTGTGATTCCACCTAATGCATCAACGATATCTACTACACTTGAGAAATTCACACGTGCGTAATAGTTCAAATCAATTCCCATATAATTTTCAACAGAGCTAATTGTACAATCCACTCCAAAAATACCAGTATGTGTCAATTTATCTTTTTGATTTCCCTGACAAGTCTGTGGAATATAAAAATCACGTGGAATACCTGTCATCAAAATCTGATGTGTTTTAGGATTTACTGATACAATCATGTTTACATCCGAACGAGACTGTGTCGCGATAGTTCCATATGTATCAATACCAGTAATATATATATTAAATGGTTTCTCTGTAACATCTACATTTTTACTAATATCTTTTGATTCAGTTTTATATGTATACTGTTTTACTACTCTTGTCTTTGAATCAAAATCTTTATGATTATCTTCAAACATACCACGTGATCCTTCATTTAACAAGATTGCATCTACTTTCCCTTCATATAAATCATCACCAAAATCTTTATATGAATTATATTTAGCTGTAGTTGGCTCGCTACCTAAATCTTTCTTTAAGTCAGCCATTGCTTTATCCTGAGTTTCTATATCTCCCAAACTCATAATACCAAGCTTTTGTCCATTTAAATCAGAAACCTTCTTAATTGAGCTATCTTTCATTACTACTACAGAAACTACAGATACATCTTTAGAACTTGTCATCTTACTGAAAGCAGAGCCAGTCGTAAACAAATACCAGTTACCTACACCTAAAATAACGGATAAAATAACAATCAATACTTTCCCTAACACTTTATTTATCTTATTAACATGTTTCCCCAACTGTAAATAATACATACCAAGAAATAATAGTAATAAAACTACGATTACTGGAATTAAAAACTTCATAGGTAAAACATTAACAGTAACTGCCTGTACAATCAAACCGATTGTAAGCAATGCATATACTAAAACAAAATAAAACCCTACATTTTTAAATATACTTTTTTTATTTACTTTCTTCTTCGCCATCATACTCCCTACCTTTCAAGTATAAATAAATAGCCAATAATATTGTACTATAGTCAATTGGTATTCTCTACTATTATTTTATTAACAATTTGTAATTACAGTCTTATTAGATGTGATCGAATTATATAAGTTTATTCAACCCTTCATATGCCTTATTCTCTATTTCTTCAATAAGAATATCTCCACCATATTCTTCATTAAATTTCTTTAATTTAGTTTTAAATTCAATTGGTACCACTTTGTTTTTTTGAATAAGACCTATGATCATAGCATGCATTCGTCCTGAAATAACTAATTTTGATGTTTTTACTAAATCAATATACTCTTCTAAACTAGACATTTTCTTGATTTCAATTTTATAACCTTTAAATTCATTTAATAGAAATGTGTATAGTTCTTTCACAAAAATATAATCGTCTTTCGTAGTTGCAGTTAAAATTATATTATTGCCTTCTTTTAAATTTTCAAGTAGCAAATTTTTAAGATATTCAGTATATTCCGATATAATATCAAGTCCTAAACCAATAGAAACTTCTTTATTAAATGAAATAGGAGCAAATACTATACTTTGTTCTTTATGTATATTAGGCTTTTTTTTTAAAATTTTATTATACGCAAAAACTACATCTGGAAACAAATCTATTTTTAATTTATAATAATTTTCACAAATTTCTTTTGTAAAACCATCTCGTACTGATACATATGTACATCTTAATAGTGATTCTCTAAATCTATTACGATAAAGCTTTCTCATATTCAAATCACCACTAACACCTATTAACTTTATCGGTATATTTTTGTTTTTAAAATATTTTGTAAAACATTTTAATGAAGAATTAAATCCATGATGTGCACACAGCAATTCCCCACCTCCAATTACAACAGTATCATATTTAATTTTATCGCAAGCTTTTTTTATTCTTTTATAATTAAAGAAATCTACAACAAATGGAAATTTCATTAAAAATAATACTAGAGATTTATTTGTTTCCCAAAATTTACCGAAGACTTCTTTCTCGCTCCAAAAAGGGATAAAATCAACTTTATTATTTTTTGATTCTAAAAAAGTTTTTAACACAATGTATATAGCTTGATCCCCTAAATTATCTGTATTTCCTTGGTTAATTAACAACACTTTTTTCATATTCTCCTCCATTAATTTGAAAAACATCCTAGTTTAGTTAACAGTAATCTTTATACTTTAAATCTATCGTAATATCATTCTTTTTACAGTGGACAATAGCCTTATATCTCTCCTTACATTCACCGTATCAATTATGAATACTAAGGCTTCTGACTTTAAAGCTATAGACATTACCAAGTATATTATTCCACCAACAAAGCATTGCAAAATGAGTGAAATTAATATAGGAAGTTTTACTAATTGTATCATAAAAACGATCATTATCATTATCATACTTATGACGAAAGGTTTAAATATACACTTAATTAAATCAATTATAGTAAAGCCAATAATTTTTTTCAGTGGCAATAGATGAAATACAGTACAAATAATAGAAGTAAATAACATTCCTAGAGCTATTGCCCAAACACCATAAAACATTGATACTAATATTATTAAAATTCCAATTGTCTTTTCAATAAAAAATAGCTTTATTAATGTATCCGCATGACCCATAGCCTTATATAATTGTTCGATGATTGATTGTATCGGTAAAATAGCATAACACAAACAATATATCTGTAAATAAGGGACACACTCTATCCATTTTTCAGTTAATAATAAAATTACTAAAGGTTTGGCAATAATAGCTAAACCAAACATAATAGGAAAAAGTACATATGAAGATGTTTCTATCGATAATTTAAGTCCTCTTTTTAACCCATTTTCATCATCATTCCTCAAAGACATTACTGGGAAAATTACACTAGTCATTGCAGAGACAATATTTGTATAAAATAGTTGTGGAAACTGTTTTCCTCTATTATAATAAGCTAAATCAGATGATCCATATTTTTTACCTATTATTAATGATCTTAACTCTAAATATATCTCATTAAAAAGAGAGGCTGCAAAAACTTTACTGCCAAATCCAATTAGCTGACATAACTTGTCATACGAAAATTCCAATGTAGGATGCCAACTAATTGTTACCCACAAAACTATTGTATCGACAATCGAATTGGTCAAATATTGTGCCACAAGTGCCCAAGCCCCTAGTCCTCCAATAGCAAATGCAATACCTACAAATGCTGAGAGAATTGTTCCAATTAATGTCGAGAAAAAGAATTTCTTAAATAATAAATTTTTAGACACATATGCTCTCTGTATAGCATTTAAAGCTCCTATAGGAATTCTTAAAGCAAGTGTTCTTAATATTGGAGTTAATAATGTATTACCATAAAAACTTGAAATAAATGGAGAAATAATAAATATAACAACGTATAGTACTATTGCAAAAATTAAATTTGTAAAAAATGCTGTAGAATATTCCAAAGTACTAACATTACTTTTTTGTATTAAAGCAGAATTTAAACCATCCACAACAAAAATGTTAGCTAAATTAATAAAAATTTGTGCGATTGCAATAATCCCATAATCCTCCGGTAATAATATTCTTGCTAAAATTAAAGAAACGAAAAAAGTAACTGCTTGTGCACCAATTCTTTCTAAAAACATCCATATCATACCATTCAAAGTTTTTTGTTTTAATTCACTTGATTCCATTTACGTCACCTTTCAATTCAATAAGATAATTAAACAATTAATCTTTTTTTATTAATTCTTTTACTTTAAATTTTAGTTCTACCAAAGATGGTAGAGATTTAATTTTTAAATTAAATCTGATTATTCTAATCAACACTCTAATCCATTTAAAATCATTACTAAAATTAGATTTAACATTATCATAATCTACTGATTTTTCATTTACTACATCTTTTATAACTTCTATCCATCTATTAACAATTATATTTGCTGAAAATTTGTTAGTAACAAATTCTCTCGCATTATATCCTAATTCATTGTTTTTGTTCTTATCCCATAAAAGATAATTCACTTGCTTTAAAAATTGCTTTTCTGTATAAAATAAGAGTCCAGTTTTCTTGTGTTTAATTGTATCTAATAATCCCCATTTTCTTTTTGAAATTATTGGTACTCCACAGATTTCCATTTCAACAGCACTCATACAAAATGTTTCTGTTAGTGCTGATGGATTTACTACTCCTATTGCCGTTCTAGAAAAAACATTTTCTTTTTCTTCTCCTAAAATCCCCATAAAATTAACTGATGGTATAATTTTCCCTGTATCATCTGTTAAGAACTCCATAAAACTCTTTTCATATTCCTCTTCAGCTAATCCATACTTTCCTAATTTTGATTTTCTATTATACACTTTACCTGTTCCAATTACATTTAATCTAGCCTCTGGATGTTCTTCAATAACCTGAGGCCATATCTTTGCTAAATAATAAAACCCTTTTGCTGGAACTAAAGATCCAACATATGTTACTTCTTTATTAAAATCTTTTCTAATCAAGTGGCTTCTTTCTGTGTCAATCATATTATAAATATAGGTGGATTTCATAATGATATCATCATCAATGTATGTATCATACTGTTCTTTCCCAACAAAAACTACTCTTTTGACATAATCACAACTTCTTAATGATTTTAATTCATCATATGTTAAAAAAATATGTGCCCATGCTATTGAATAAACTTTTTCCTCACTTAATTTATGATACCAGTGCTTTGATTTTGAAACCTGATGAATCAATACATCAACATTATTTTTTTTTGCTGAATATATCAATTCTATATCATCCTTTATCATAATAGTTTTTGCCTTAGCTGGCAATTGGTTTTGATTATAATGAAAAAAAACTATATCAAACTCTTTATCTATTAAGCTTAAATACCTACCTAATGCTGCAAAAAGGTATTCAGATCCACCTATACCTGGATTCCCATTTTCTGGATTAGATATATTAATATTTGAAAATCTAGAATCATCAAGTTCTATTCCTATTTTTATCATATGATTTCTCCTAACACTTCTCTATAAATACTTTTTATTACAGGCTTCTATTTTCAATAAATTTTAAATACTTAATTTACTATTATTAAACAATGAAGCTACAAAAAAAGAATATGTTTTATTTAGATGTATTCCAACTACTGTTTATCTTATCATTTAATCTTGCACATATAATTTTCCAATCGAAATGTTCCTCTGCATATTCTTTGATTTTTTCATAATTAATGTTAATTTTTGTTGCATTTAATAATGCGTCAGATAGATCTACAACGTTATTAAACTCTATTACTTTTCCATATTCATCGTTTTTTACAAAATCACCAGCAGGTGGAACTTTATCAGAGACGATTAAATAATCTCCACAAAACATTGACTCAATAGCAACTAAACCGAAGCTTTCCCATTTAGATGGTAAGACAAATACTTTAGATTCTTTATATAAATTCATTAATTTATCTTTATCTTTTATTTCACCGGTTAATTTTATTCTATTTTTTAACTGTGGATATTCCTTCAAAAGTTCAGAAATATACTTCTCTAGTTTTCTTTCAAATTTGCCTACTAACACTAAATTCCAATCACATTGGTTGTGTATTCTTATAAAACTTTTTATTAAAAAATCCGTTGCTTTTTGCTCTGTTCCTAACCTACCTACAGTTATAAATTGATTTAATCTTTTTAAGCAATGATTCTGGTTTTTATTTTTAAAATAACCATTTGGTAAGTACATAACATCTCTGTCAAGTACCCGCTCAATTTTTTCACATATTATTGTACTTTCTGCTGAAACAATATCAACTTTTTTTAATAGCCTCTTAATTACCAATTTTTTTAGAAATGAATAATTTTCTATATCTTCAACTCCACGAAAATCTAAATCAAGTTTTAAAAAACTAACCCCATTATGATTTAATATTTTATATATATAAAATATTAATAGACTATGATGTATTGATAAATGATACATATTAAGTATGTCTATGCTCTTGGCATTGTGAATAATATATTTTAATTCTGAAACGTATTTAAATCTACATTTAGGCAAAAAATTTAGATTTAATCCCTTGGCTTCAGACTTAAGATAAGTATATTCATCATTTTCAAAGCATACTATTTTACTATCATATTCAAAATCATGACACATGGTAAGAGGAATCAACCCTACATCTTTTACTAAATGAATATTTTCCAAATTAGGAAATAATGTTACGAATTTTTTTTTCATTCTACTCTCTCCTCACATTCATTTAAAAATAAACTAATTCTGTTTGCTGAGATTACAGTATTCTCTAATTCAAACAGAAGCTTATTTAAATGACTTTTTTGAGACTTAATAGTTGAAAGCCCATCATAATGTAATACTTTTAATGAAGGATCATAAACTATCTTTAATTTTTTAGCTAAGCATAAATAATTTAGTATATCTTCCTCTAAGTACATAAACAATTCATCATATAAGCCATCAGGATACTCTTTTAAATACTCTTCACCTAATACAAAAAATGCGCCATGAACCACCACTTGATATTGTTTTTTTTCACTTTTTACTCCACTTATCGCAGCACTGGATGGAATTAACTTCTTTTTTACACATCTTAAAATATCATATACATGAAATGGTTTCATTAGTTTTAATATGAAAATTTTTCGATTTAATTTTTTAGAAAGATTTATTAATTCACTTCTAGAAAAACAATTTTCTCTTATTGGACTTTGATGTATATTTTTAGATAAACTATATATATCTGGTCCAAAAACCGAAAATTTTTCTTTTTCGTATATTGAAGAAAGTTTTACAAAAAAATTTTTATCTTCTATTTTAATATCATTGTTGGAAACAGCTATTAGATTAACACCAAGTTTATCTTTTGCATACCTAATTCCAAGATTATTCCCTTTTGAAAAACCTAAATTAATATCTGATAAAATGATATCTACTTTGTCATCGTTTCTATAGAGATTATTTAAATTTTCTCTACTTCCGTCAGTAGAGCCATTATCAACAATAACTATATTTAAACAGATATCCTTCCAATTAAGTTCTTTTAAATTTCTTACATATGCAATTGTATCACTATAATTATTATAATTTAAAATCACTACTGCTATCTTCATATAATTATTAATTACCTCCACCTTCTTTTAAGTTATATACGCTCATTAACAAAAAAGTAAAATAACATGCCTTTGTGAATATACAATTCCATAACATTATACTTGCGATTATAGCAAAAATAAATGTAAAAGAAACAAATGATTCACTAGACTTAAATAGTCCCCTTTTTAAGATTTTAACCAACAAACTAATGAAAAATGTAATAAATATAGTAAATCCAATCAAGCCCAAACTTGCGTAAATCTTCCCACTTGTATAGACATTGTTCTCTAAAGTATACCCTATTCCATTTCCAAATAAAATTCTTAATGGATTATTATCAAAGACATTAACATTTATATATGAGAAAACATTTAGCCTTCCCATTCCTCCACCAACTATAGAACCATAATTTTCATAATCTATATAATCTTTTATATTAAAAAAGAATTTAACATTCTCAGGAAAAATTTGCATCAACAATATAAATCCAATAACTAAAACTATTAACAGCATAACAATAATTTTTATTAGTTTCTTTCTATAGCTCCTTTGAGTAAATTTTAACATTATTATTAAAAAGACTAAACCCAGCAGCAACACATAGTATGCTTTTATTTCAGAAAAAGCACAAACAGCACATGTTACAACAAGCATTGTAAAAGATTTAAAAGCCGACCATTTTCCTTCAATAAAGTATATTATAGAAATAATACTTATTCCTAAACAAAAAATACCTTGTACAGCATTATCATATTCCTTGAATCCAAATATCCCATTGCAAAAATCCGGATGTAACTTTAATACAAAATACTGAAATAATACTAGCAAAAGATTAATAAATTGACTTATGTACATTATCTTTACAATTATGTCAAAATCTTCTTTTCTTAAGTAATTAATATAAATATAATACATAAAAAAAGATATGAAATAAAATCTTAATTCTTTGAAAGTTTGAATTATATTGAAATCACTCCAAAATATACTCATACATGAAAACAAAATAAATACTATTCCTATTTTTAACGGTACATCAAACTCTTTTTTCTTTATGAAACCTTTATTAAAAATAAGATATATTATAAATATAAAAAACACTATATCTGGTATATATTTAATAATATTTAAACTACTATGTATATCCGCTATAATACCTGAATATAGAAACAAAATCATCTCAATAAAAATAAATAAATGTACCTTTTCCTTTTTTAATACTTTAACTAGTTCTGTATATTTCATACTTTTCTCCTTTATCCTATTTTCATTATCTTATGTACATGCATGTAAAAAAATGGAGAGATTTTCATTAAGATAAGTCCATAAAACTGCCTTTTACTTAAATACTTAACCCCCTTTACAATAGAATATTTTCTTATATCCTTTGTATACTTCATTCTGTATTTATCGTACCCTTTTGAGGCATTATTTTTCATCATATACTCCAATACCTTAATCTTTTCGTGTATTAAATGTGCCTCTGCATAAGGAACAAGCGGACTATAGCTAACAATATCTTCTAAAATAGCTTCTGACAAATTAACCGTATCAAAATATTTATCAGAAAAATCACCATTCATTGCAGATGACTTTCTTAAAATATATTGATAATGACAAATATTAGAATTTAGAACAACTTTTGTTGAATTTTTTAAAGCTTTATACACAAAAAACATGTCCTCTCCTATTGCAAAACCGCTTGGAAATTTAATGTCCCTAATAACTTCCTTTTTAAAGAGTTTGTCCACAAGGTTATTGCCAATTAAATCACCTGATAAAAATGACTTTATAGCTTCTTCTTTATCATTCCAAACTCTAATTAAATTTTTTCTATATTTTTTTTTGTTACCATTTGGAAAAATTCTACAAAAATCACCTATAGACACATCTGCATCATATTTTTTACATAAGTCTAATAATGATTCATACAGGATACTCTCTGCTAAATCATCTGAATCAAAGAAAGCAATATATTCTCCGCTCGTATTTTCCAAGCCTAAATTTCTTGCAGATGATACCCCATTATTTTTTTGAACTACAGTTTTTATATTTTTATATTTATTTGAATATTCCTGACAAATCAATAAGCTATCATCTGTTGATCCATCATCAATTAATATAATCTCTAATTTAGAAAAAATTGTTTGATTTACCAAAGATTCTATACTATCATGCAAATATTTAGAGGTATTATAAATTGGGACAATAATAGAAATTAAATAATCGTTCATTTATTCTCACCTCCTTATTTGATATTAAAAGAGTTTACTAAATCTTTCATTTTTTCATTAAATTCTATATTATTACTAGATACTACTAGCTCTTTATTAGATATAAAAGCGTTATAGTTCTTAATTACATCTGATAAATCTTTTATATCATATACCCCAATTATATAATTAAACCTCTTTTCAACCATCTTAGCAAACTCCACTTGATGATCGTTTATATGCTCTTCAAACTTTAATTGTCTAGGTACAACAATTGGTATTTTATGTTCTTGCAATGGCATAATAAAACTCGCTGGTCCTCCATGCGTAATTATAATCCTTGCTTCTTTAACTTTGTTTAGCATTTCTGGATAAGGAATCAGTTTTTTCCATTCACAATATTTAGGTTCATATGTGCTAAAACCTGTCTGAATAAAAACTGGTTCGTTAATAATACCATCTCTTTTTAATTCATCTACTTTTTTAATTAGTCGATTAAACTGCTGTTCATGAGTTCCTACAGTAACAAAAATCATAAAACTCCTCCTAGAATATACTTCCAAAGTTTTTTGCTTTTGGATAAACCTTTAACTGTTCTTCCCATTGGACAATAAATTCATCTACAATGGGATATACCATTTTTCCTGTCATAGTAGGTTTATCTACTCGATCAAACACTTCAATATAAATAAGTTTCTTGCCCATTAATTTTCCCAAATAGAAGAAAGGGGCAGCAACTGCTGCTCCAGATGAAATCAATACATCTGGTTTTTCTTTCCTTAATACTTTCCATGCGACCAATGTATTTCGGATTAAGTTTTTTAAATTTCTATTCGTTGGATAATAACATGGATACACTTTTTCTCCTTCAAGAATACTTCTTGCGTCCTCTTTATCAAAAGTAACCCAAAATCTTTCATATTGTTCCCATGTTGGTTTTAACATATATAAATGTGTAAGGTGACCCCCACTTGAACCAACTAAGCATATTTTCATTTCATCAACACCCTTTCCAACATTTAGCGCATAATTACTATAGTGCACCTTTTCCATAAACCACACTTTTCACAGTCTTGTATATTATAATCATATCTAGACTTAATGTCCAATTTTTGTAGTAATAATCATCTAATTTACATCGATCTTCAAAGCCTACATCACTTCTTCCATTTGCCTGCCACATTCCAGTAATACCTGGTTTACAGTGGATAACAGAATCATAATATATACCCATATCTCCTTTTTCTCTAAACAAGTAAGGACGTGGTCCTACTAGACTCATTTCTCCTTTTAATACATTAATAAACTGAGGAAATTCATCCAGTGATGATTTTCTTAAGAAATGACCAGCTTCTGTAATTCGTGGATCATTTTGAAGTTTTTTATTTGTTAAATATTCTTTCTTTATTTCCGGATCTTTTTCCATTAATTCTTCTAAAACCTGTTCTGCATTTGGAATCATTGTTCTAAATTTATATATTTTAATCGGTTTTCCATTTAATCCAATACGATCTTGTTTGAAAATAATAGAATCATAATCTCCATTTTTTCTATTTTTATGCCTAACATAAAGGGCAATTGGAGCTAATAATACTATGCCAAATAGAGCCGCTACAATATCAATGATCCTTTTAATTAATCTTCCAATAAATCCTAATGTACCTTGAGCTGTAGAAATCAATAATACTCCATCAAAATCTTGTATTTTAGAATTAAACGTCATTGTCACATTAACATTAGGAACATATTTAATTACCTTAACTCGATTATATAAACGAAGCATCAACTGATTAATTTCTTCTTTCGAAACATGTGGTATTGCGATAATAACCTGCTCAATATCTTCTTTCTCCAGTACTTTTTCAATTTCTATACTTTCAAAAATTTTAAAGTTAGTGCCTGATTTTAATCCATTTTCGTATCTTTCCATCAAATCTTCACTTATTTGTTCTCGTTCATATCGCACATATCCAACAACTTTTGTTAACGCAAAGCGATTATTATTCGCAATTCTTCCTAGTCGAGCTGCATCATCTCCTATCCCAATAACAAGTGTTCTGCTCGCTACTATAGGGCGAAATAAAATTCGCAGACTTCTATCAAAGAATATTGCGACAATATACATAACAATTGTTAAAATAATGCCATCAATAAACCATCCTTTTGTATTCACAGCTGAAAGCATAACCGTCTCTACTACAAAAAAACAAACCATTGCTTTCCCTAGTGATTTCATTTCGTCCCATACTAATTTTGATGTAATTTTATAATGATCAAATACAAACAAAAATAATAATAATGTAATCAATAGGCGACAAATGGTTTTATTGTCCATATCTAAATATGTAGCTAAGAAATAAAATATTAGCGTTTCTATAATAAGTAAAATCCCCGATAAAACATATTTCTTCATAACGTATTAAGCCTCCCAAAACTTAATATTAATTATTTATTTACAATTAACTATAACTAAACATAATAATCATACCACATAATAAATTATTTCACAATTTTTTCAAACATTTTAAACACAATGTCAAATATATTTTCATAAAGAGAACAAAAAATGTTTCAAAAAATAAATCAAAACTTTAACTTAATGAATGAAATTATTTATTTTTACAGCACAATAATAAAAAAACAAGGAAGCGGGCTCATTTCCGCTTCCTCTTTAGGGGTACCTCTCTTAGTAAGTCATTAAAAATTTCATTTGGATTAAACTTTTTCTTTCTTCCTAAGTTAAGTATCGCAACAGTTCAAACAGGGTGTTTATTAATATTAGGTGTTTAATTTCGTTATCCCTGCTGCTCCTATATCATACAATATAATGTAAATAAATTCTACAAAAATAGTTACTTAATTTTATTTTTTATACACTCTGCATTCTTCAGGCGTCTTATCTTCTCGAAACCCTTTAAATACAGGCTGTCTCATACCGCCATTTTTCGTATGCTGCATAAACTTTACGCATCCTACTAAATAAGGAGAAATCCAAACTGCATCTTCATTTCCGTTTGGAACACTGGGAAAAGGGCATACATTTGTTTTATTGCTGTGTTTTTGCAAATAAGATAAAGAAACACCCAGTGTTACATGTCCTTTATACAGCAATTCTTTATCATCATACTGTGCAAGTACCAAAGAAACCATATTCTTATCTTTTCGTATATATCCAACGATTACAAAATCTTCATCCATCATGTTCTTGCATTTTATCCAGTCTTTTGTCCTTTTCCCACAAGAATACAAACTGTCTTTTCTTTTCGCAACAATACCCTCTAAGTGTTTCTGTGTCGTCAATTGAAACAACGCTTTCCCTTGTTCTTCCACATAGCGAGATATACTTATTTGATGATTTTCCACAACATTTTTACTTAATATCCTTTTCCTCTTTAATAGAGGTGTTTTCAGCAGGGATTTCTCTTTTACATATAAAATATCAAAGGCAGTAAAGGAAGCTGGATGTTGTTTCGATGCCATCATGATCTTAAATTTATCTTTTAATAAACTTCTTTTTTGTAATTCAAAAAAATCTATTTGCCCATTTCCAAAACAATACAGCTCTCCATCCAGAATACAATCTTGTTTAATCTGCTTATACATATCCTCTAGTTCAGGAAACTTATACAGCAATTTATCTCCTCTTTTATTTCGAATATCCACATGTCCGTTCTCAATATAAACAAGAACACGTATACCATCCAGCTTTAATTCATATATAAAATTACGATCATCAAAAGCCTCTTTTTCAATTCCTATAAGCATTGGTGATACATGTACATCCTCATACATCAATGACGTACCGCCTTTCTTTTTGCTGGTTTATTCATGGTTGCTAATGATTTTGTTAAAGCTTCCATCAAATCCATTGGACTAGATATCGTTTCCTTCTTAGAACTTGCCTCTACTACCTCTTTCCCTTCTACTTTAGATAAAATTGCCTTTCTTAGCTTTTCTTGATATTCATCGTGATATAAAGAAGGATCAAAAGGTTTTGTCATAGACTGTATCAACTGCTTTGCCATATCTAATTCAGCCTTTACCGTTTTGGGATGAGGGATATCTTTTGGCATTTCTACTATTTCTTCTTCATAAAACAAGGTTTTAACTAAAATCCCCTGCTTATCAGGACATAAAGCAAGCAAAGTCTCCTTTGTACCTATTACCGTTTTCGATATTGCTACAACACCCTTATCAAACATCGCTTTTCTAAGCAACTCATAGGCCTTCTCTGCATGCTTATCAGGAAATGCATAATAATTTTTCTCATAATAAATAGCATCTACTTCTTCAAGTTTTACAAACTGTAAGATATGAATCGTTTTATCCTTCTCTGTTTTTATTTCCTCTAACTCCTCTTTACTCATAACTACATATTTATCTTTCTCATACTCATATCCTTTTACGATATCCTCACTATGTACTTCTTTTCCACAATGCGCACAATATTTTTTATATTTAATACGCTCATGTGTATCCTTACATAACTGATGAAACGCTATCGATGTATCCTGTGTTGTTCGATATAAAGATACTGGAATATGAACAAGTCCAAAAGATATCGCCCCTTTATGTGCAACAGCCATACAACCACCTCACTTAAAATTAGTATGGCTGTTCATCATCTATACATGCAAAAAAAAAGGATATCAGCATAAAGCGATATCCATGTCGGGAATCCCCCACCGGCTTCCCGACAACATAATGATATAAGATTTTGTAAAGCTTCTCAATGAATTTCTTGTGGAATGATACTTTTCTTGAAAATCGCCAATTAATGGTAAATTTTGGAAAAATTGTCATTTAACGCTTTGATTGGATAAAAGAAAAAACTTCTTTTCACTATGGGGTGATAAAGAAGTTGGTTAAATAAAACAATCCTATTTTATTTCAATGCCGAATCCGCCACCACCAGCTAAGGCTGGAGAAGAATCGCCATTTAATACAACAGCACTAGCAGCAAATAAACCTAAAGCACATAAAGCTCCAACAATAAATTTTTTCATCATTAATTTACCTGTAATTCTACAAATCATATGCATATCATCTCGACATACATATAGTAATGGATTACACGCTACACAACAACATTTTTACTTTTAATTGATTTTTTTTATTATAAAGTTAAATTATTCGCTTTTTCTAACAAAATCGTCATTCCACTGTTCTAAATTATCTTTCACAATTCTATTATATATGTATAAACTTTTATAACTTCCTGTTTCTTTTATTAAGATAGATATTTCATCTCGGGAGTTTGACACATATAAAATTTCATAAATTTACTATGGCGCTTTAAACAGGC
>ENA-OWPJ01000432-OWPJ01000432.1-human-gut-metagenome-genome-assembly--contig:-NODE-432-length-42904-cov-3.10651_pt1 | contig 42904 bp, 30 predicted proteins | sample MGYA00248264_ERZ651846 | MGnify/ENA primary metagenome ERZ651846 (study PRJEB26924, sample SAMEA4378271) | human gut metagenome | biome: human gut; feature: human-associated habitat; material: faeces...
GAACTCCCATCAGCGGTTTTGGAGACCGTTATACTACCATTGTACTATACCCCTAGTTTTTCTGCCTTTTTATATTACCATAGATTAAAAAATATGGCAACAAAAATTTTATTTTTTTATCGTAATTCGTCCATTTTTGTTTCATAATAAAGAGGGCTTCTTATCTAACATTCAGATATGCTAACATATAATTTTTTACAGGAGGTACGTGGTCATGAACAAAACATCCATCAAAATGTTGCTTTATATTCTGTTTGCACTTTTATATATTGCTAATAGCGTCTATCTGACACAGATCAGTGGATTATTCATCCACAGTGCAATCGTATGGAATCTTTTTTTAGCTGTACTTCCCCTATTATGTTCCATCATTTACACACATACTGCCTCACATCATCAAGTTATTCACATTCTATCCTTCATCGCCTGGCTTTTATTATTCCCAAATGCCCCTTATATGATCACAGATTTCATTCATCTTGCACCGCTTAGTTTTTATGAATTTACTGCAACAGGTAGTATCTATCTTCAAAATATTTTTACCTGGATACAATTATTACATATTGCACTTGGTGTTTTTATCGGCGTGCTTACAGGATTTAAAAGCCTATCAATCATTCACGATGATTTCAAAAAAAGATTTCCTACCTATGTTGTAGCTATCTTAATGGTATTTATATTTTTATCCACTGGCTATGGTGTATTCTTGGGGCGCTTTCTTCGTCTAAACTCCTGGGATATTCTTCATCCTATCACACTTTTCTTACAAATCATTTCACAAACCAATCTTTTTGCCATTTTATTTTCCATTACTTTTGCGATTTTCCTTGGTATACTATATACCTTCTACCGCTCACTTTCCCAAAAGAAAAATCCTCAATGTGAGGACTCTTCTATAATCTGATATTGTTGTGTATGAAGATTGATGAGAACCTTTATCCCATTATCATACGTAATAGTTTGTACCTGATAATCGCCTTCCACAAAGCTGTGATTGATCATCGCGCAATGTGCTACTTTCTTTTGTAAATCACAAACAATCTGGCTTCTTCTGATTTTCTCATCCAAAGTAAGCTGCTCATACATTTCAGTAAAAACACCATCTGTATTAGGATATGCGCCATCCTTTTCTAAATATGGTGCGCCTCCATTTAATAATGCGAATAACATCTGATCATCATGTCCTTTGATTTTTTCCATTGGCCAAGGTAAGATCATACATTCATGATATACCAGATTAAATAATGGCACATCAATTCCAATTGTTAAAGCATCAGGTGCATGCATCATGGAATGATATGGTCCATAATGTGCAAAAATCAAATGTTTAATTGCCCAGTCATTTGCCTCTTCACTGCTGGCAAGGATTCCCTTGCTTTCTAAATATGCAAAACACTGCTCACGATAGGCAAGACTTTCTTTACGTGTTACACGATGAAGTGGATGGTAGCATTCATCCGGTTCATTACAGGTAAATACATCCAGATAACTGGCGTGTGGATAGATGCCTTCCTGAAACAGCTTTTCAAAATTACGTTTCACAAACATTGGGGCTATGGAAGAGCATAAATAACTTTGTACTCCTCCTGCCCAGTATTTATGCGATGGCATGTGCTGATGTGCATCCCATACTGCCATTTCTTCATGATAACTGTCTGCCTCATGATAAAAATCACGGTATTGATCATGCAGGCCTAATAAATAACCATATGTATTCATTGTATCCAATAAATGGTGTAAGCCCTCTTGCCCACCGGCTTCCTCACATATTGGAAAATAATCCGGATGTTGATTATCGTAACCCGGCTGTGCCCATCCATCTAAATGATAATATAATTGTTTCACACCTTTTTCCGCGTATTCCTTAACTTCTTCTTCCCGCTTTTTAAATGTTGTCAAAGAGTTGTTTTTATCCGGATTTTGAGGATCAAAGAAATCAGAATTCTTTGAAACATGTGTTTTAATACCTTTATGCACAAACATACACCCAATTAAATCTTCCACATGAGGATTTCTTATTGCCTTTTCTTTTAATGTAGTGAAATGACCGATTTCCTTTACATATCGCTTATATATCTGACACATAGTATTATGGTCTGCCTGTTTTACAAACTGATAACTGATTGTTCTGGTATAGCGCATCTCATGAAGGGAGGATAGCCAATATACCCCAACATGTGTATAAGGTCCATTGGCTGGATGATCTATGTCATATCCTGCATCCCAAGGCTGCCTTATGATTGCGATATATCCATTTCCATCTTTTATCTGAGAAAACCATGGCATATATGCGTCTGCACAACAAAACTGTCCATGAAATGGTAAACGTTTTACTTCATTTTCCCATGTATTTGGCAACAAAATTCCCTGTTGCACAGTCAATAACGTATAATAGGTATCCTTCTTTTCTTCAAAAGTAAATGGCGCTGGCCAATTGATTTTATGAATCTGATGATCTTCTTTTATCGTAGATAAGGAGCAATACACTTCATTGCTAGTTATATCCACACTCACACTTAATGCCAAAGCAATTTCACTCTGCCTAAAATCTGATAATTCCATCAGCATACCTTTTGAAAATCCTGTATCAATTTTTCTTAATGTCTTATGCAATGCATCTTTTAAATAAATCCTGCCTTCTGTATCATGCTCCATATATGCCTGTTCGGGAATCGTTTCCCATAATACTCCATCCGCACATATACGCAGATGTTGATCTACATCCCAATCCAATATCATATCGTTTATTTTTTCTTTCATTTCCATCACCTAACAACATGATACTATGATGCTTCAGGAAATTGCAAGCAATGTTTACATAAGAATACTGTCTTTCATGAAAAAGCATGTTATAATGATGAACGAATTTATGGAGGATATGCTATGATACGATTGATTGCCTGTGATTTAGATGAAACCTTATTAGATGTACACAAAAACATTCCCCGCTCTAACCTCGATGCTATCCAAAAAGCAAAAGATGCTGGTATTTATTTTGTATGTGCCAGTGGAAGAGGATATACAAGCATGGATACCATTTTAAAACAATTAGACAGTTATCAAAAAGCGAATGAATATACCATCAGCAATAATGGCGGAATCGTTGTAGAAAATAAAGATTTTAAACATATTTGTTTTCATCATTTCTCATTTGAACTTGCGAATGCCTTGTTTACCTATGGTATGTCACAGGATGTCTGTGTTGAAGTCTTTACAGATCATGACGTCTATGCCTTCCATTTAAATGATGATGAAAAGCAATGGCTGATGATGTTTAAAGATGATGCGATCATTTGTGAAGATGATTCAATTGATTTCTTAAAAGATGAACCTATTGTGAAAATCTTATTTGAAAATCAAGATTTACGAATATTACAAAATATTGCGAAGAACATGCAGCCACTGTTAGAAAATAAAGTGAGTCATTCATTTTCCAGCAATCGCTATTTAGAACTCAACCCTATTGGCGTAGATAAAGGAACTGCCTTAAAACAACTTGCTGCATATCTTCATATCCCTATGGAAGAAACGATGGCGATTGGTGATAATGATAACGATATTTCGATGTTGAAAGCTGCTGGTATCAGTGTTGCGGTCGCAAATGCCAGTGACCATGTGCTCGATATCGTTGATTATGTCTGTGAAAAAGATCATAATGAAGGTGCAGTCGCAGAGGCGATTACACATTATATCTTATAAAAACAGCACATTTTCCTATATAAAAAGATGTGCTGTTTTATTTTTTAAAAGTATATACTCGTGACTTCTTTTTACTTATGTTTCAAAATCCATTGCGCAACTTCATCTAAATCCTTTAATTTTGCGCTGATGATATCATCAATATCAGATGAATCACTTACAAGATCAGGCACAAATATGCTCATCATTCCTGCATCATAGGCAGAACGAATACCATGTTTACTATCTTCTAACGCAACTGCATGCCTTGGTTCCACCTGTAAGAGTTCACAAGAGCGAAGATATATTTCAGGAGATGGCTTTGCTTCCTTAACCATATCGCCAAATACAAAGGCATCAAAATACGCATCAATTTGCTTATCTTTTAATTCTCCGAAAGCATATTCTTTAGAAGAAGATGTCGCCACTCCCATTTTAATATCATGCTGTTTCAATACATCTAATAGATGATATAATCCTTTTTTGGCAGGAACATGTTGTTTTGCGATAGCTGTATTCCATGCTTCTCTTGTTTTTGCACGAAATTCATCAAAAGGAAAATCCTGTCCATATACTGCTTGAAAATATGCTTTTCTTTTTTGCACGTTAAAGCCTAAGGTGTGATAAATATGTTCACCCAACTGGCCATATCCCATCGCTTCTCCCGCTATATTCCACGTCTTTTGCACAAGACGCTCACTATCAATCATCAATCCATCTAAATCAAAAACTACTGCTTTGATATTCATGAACATTCCTTCTTTCAACGGGTTTGATTATATCATGACTTTCTTCAATATGAAAGATACATACAGGCGGAAATTTGTTTTATCTATAAGTGTTGACAAAAATACAAAACCGCTGTATCATCAATATGAACAGTGTTCACATATATAAATATCCCACAAAAATTGATGTGGGTTATTATTTTAAATCAAAATGAACATTGTTCATAATATAAAAGGAGGACACTATGAAAGTAAAAAATAAAACATTATTACTACTTGCCAGCATGGTATGGATGATTGCCGGTATTAATATCGCCCGTATAGGATTTCTTTCTTATCAAGGGTATATATCCATTATCAATATCATTTTATCTTTGATTATATTCATTGTTTTCTGGTCAATGATTTTTCAAAAGCTGGTACAAAAACATACCATACGTATCAAACAATATACCACTGAGAAACAGTACTTTTGGAATTTCTTTGATATAAAATCCTTTTGTATCATGGCATTTATGATGACATTTGGTATTCTGATTAGAAACTTCCATTTAATGCCACAATTATTTATCGCAGTATTTTATACAGGACTAGGCCTGGCGCTGGTATTCGCTGGTGCAAGCTTTGGTCATAAATATCTGAATTTTCAAAGATAAAGGAGGAATTGCATATGCAGGCAATTATTGAAACATTATTTGACAGTATCTATCTGACTGGTGTCATGATCCTGGGACTTCTCATGATCAAAAAAAGCAATGGAAATAAACAATATCTGTTATTTGGTATTATGGCTATCGTCTTAGGTCTTGGTGATTCTTTCCACTTAGTACCAAGAGCTCTTGCTTTATGTACAACAGGGCTACAGGATTATACGTTTGCACTTGGGATAGGAAAATTTATCACATCTATAACAATGACGATATTTTACATCATCTTATACTATGTTTGGCGCTTACGCTATCAAATTCAGGGTAAAAACAATATTACAATTGCAGTTTATGTATTAGCAATCATTCGTATTGCTTTGTGTCTATTCCCACAAAATGCATGGACAAGTGCTGCTTCTTCATTATCCTGGGGCATTTATCGCAATATACCATTTACAATTATGGGATTCATCATTATATACTTGTTTTATAATAGTGCAAAAGAAAACCACGATAAGGACTTTCAATATATGTGGCTAACGATTGTCATCAGCTTTGGTTTTTATCTTCCCGTCGTTTTATTCGCAGATATCGTACCGATGATTGGCATGTTGATGATTCCAAAGACTTGTGCTTATATATGGACAGTATATATTGGTTATCATGCTATGAAAAAAGAACACCACTAGCAAAAAGTATCTGATTTGGATACTTTTTCTATTCATAAAAAACATTTGTGTATGCATTTCATCAGATTTATTTTTTCAAATATCCCTACATTCCTGTCTTATATAAATTCTGGATTGTTTCTTTTAAAATATCACTGAATTCCTTCAGATCATCCAATGCAATCACTTAAAAATGAATCTTGACCTTCCTCCATAAAAAAGAGATACATATGTTTCCATACGTATCTCTAATAACTTTAAAACGCGTTTTTATACACTTCTAATACCAGTTCAAATGTACAAGGTCTAGGGTTGCCTCCAGTACATACATCAGCCATTGCCGCATGTGCCAAGTCTTCCAAGTCATCTTCTTTTACACCGATTTCATGTAATGTCTGAGGAATGTTTACATCTAAAGATAATTGACGTACTGCATCAATAGCAGCCTGACGATATTCTTCCTGACTCATTTCATCAACGCCTTCTACACCCATTGCACGTGCAATTTCACGGAATTTTTCACCAGTATAATCTTTATTGAATTCCATAACATATGGTAATAATACCGCATTGGCAACACCATGAGGTGTACCATAAAATGCACTTAATGGATGTGCCATACCATGAACAACGCCTAATCCAACATTAGAGAATGCCATACCTGTGACATATTGTCCAAGTGCCATATCTTCACGACCTTTTGGATCATTTTCTACTGCTTTACGCAAAGAACGTGCAATCAATTCAATAGATTTTAAGTTTAATGTGTCAGCTAATTCCCATGCGCCTAAGGTTGTATAACCTTCAATGGCATGTGTTAATGCATCAAGACCAGTAGATGCTGTCAAACCTTTTGGCATACTGCTCATCATATCAGGATCAACGATAGCCACAACTGGAATATCATGTGTATCCACACATACAAATTTTCTACGTTTTGCTTCATCTGTGATTACATAATTGATTGTAGTTTCTGCGGCAGTACCAGCAGTAGTAGCAACTGCGATCATTGGTACCGCTTTGTTTTTTGTAGGCGCAACACCTTCTAAGGATACGACATCACTAAATTCTGGATTATTGATAATAATACCAATACCTTTTCCAGTATCCTGTGGAGAACCTCCACCAATAGCGATTAAATAATCAGCGCCAGCCTGCTTAAATGCTTCTACACCACCCTGTACAACAGATACAGATGGATTTGCTTTTACTTTATCATAAATTTCGTAAGGTAATCCAGCCTCATCTAATAGATCCGTTACTTTTTTCACAACACCAAATTTTACTAAATCTGCATCAGTAACGATCAATCCTTTTTGAAAGCCTCTTGCTTTTACCTCAGTGACAATTTCCTTGATTGCCCCATATCCATGATAACTAGTTTCATTTAAAATAAAGCGATTTGCCATGTTTCAACACTCCTTTTTCTTTGTTTTTCGCTACCTTTATTTTAATAAAGCGCTTTCACATAAGCAAGTTACAGATATTCATGTTTGTCACATTTTTCACAATTTGAATCATCAAACATCTTTTTTATATATGTGTAGGATAGTTTTTCCAATGGCAAGCCTCTATTGATGCCTTTTTGTGTATTCCCTCCTCTCATCTTCAATACTCATATTATAATATTTTCTTACCTTACAATAACTCTTTTAATTGTTCCTTCAATTTATCAGGCAGCGCTTCAATCAATAAGTCCACGATTGTTTCAATCGCCTGTTTTCTGTCAGTCGCAATCCACTCCATAGTCATGCTTACAGAACCATGGCAGTACATCTCTAAGAGAAAAGATAATTCTGAAGTCAATGGTGCTTTATTTTTGGTTTCAATCAGATTCTTATAGAAATTATAAATACATTCAAAATCATAATGAATCAATGAATTATTATCCTGTGAAGCAAATGCCTGCGCAAAGAACACATATTCCTGTTCAATAAACTGAAACTTTTTCATCAAGCCTTCTTTTAGCGTATATAAAACACCCATTTGTTTAAAAGATTGTTGGGCAAGTACTTCAAAATACCAGTTCACCAAATCATATTTATCCTGAAACAAACGATAAAAGCTTTGACGACTGACATCACAGTTTTCCACGATATCTGTGACGGTTATTTTATCAAGTGGTTTGCTTTTCATTAGTTCTTTCATAGATTTTGCCAGCTTAAATCGTGTTTTATCTTGTACTTTCACGGTTTCCATCCCCTTTTTATGTATTTCTATTATACCAAATTCCTTTCTTATAATCACGAAAAAATATAAGAGCATTTGAGTATACAAAACCCCTTTTCTGGTTCATACTATAAATATAAATTAAGAACAATTCTTAAAAAGGAGGATTTCAATATGAATGAAACAGCATTGTTTAAATTAAGTTATGGTTTATATATTATCTCAGCTACCCATGAAGGTAAAGATGCAGGATGTGTAGTCAATACCCTTCATCAGGTGACGGCAACGCCTATACAGGTTAGTGTTGCGGTCAATAAAAACAATTTTACACAACAGATAATAGAAAAATCCGGTATGTTTAACGCAACTGTATTAACACAGGATGTATCCATGGATATGATTAAACGCTTTGGTTTTCAAAGCAGTAAAGATCATGACAAATTTGATGGGATATCATATGAACGTGATGCACGTGGCATTCCTTATGTAAACGAACATGTGGCAGCACTTCTTTCTTGTAATGTTGTACAGAAATTAGATATTGGTACCCATATGTTATTCATTGGAGAAGTTGTAGACGCACAGATTTTATCTGATGAAGAAGTGATGACTTATGCGTATTATCACAAAGTAAAAAATGGTACAACACCTAAGAATGCCAGCAGTTATCAGGCAAACAGTGAAAAGAAAGGCTGGCGTTGTTCCATCTGTGGATATATTTATGAAGGTGAAACCTTACCTGAAGATTATATCTGTCCTGTATGTGGTGCTCCAGCCTCTGTATTTGAAGAAATCTAACAAAAAAGAAGTTTATACTGATACGTGTCAATCAGTCATAAACTTCCTTTTTTTCATCCTATTTTTGACGTTTATTTTCTTTTATAACCTTGCAAGGATTTCCATATGCGATAACATTTGATGGGATATCATGTGTCACAACACTTCCTGCGCCTATTACAACATTATCTCCAATATGTACACCCGGTAGTATCACACTGCCTCCACCAATCCACACATAATCACCAATGATCACAGGTGCAGTTTCAGTTTTACAGAATTGAAAACCATCCCCTGTATCTTCTCCAAAACGATCCATATAATGTGTTGGATGATATGCTGTATAGATATTTACATTCGGCGCAATTAGTCCATGTTTTCCTATGACGATCTTATTATCATCTAAAAATGTACAATTCATATTGATTTCCGTGTGTTCACCAATATAAATGTTACAGCCATAATCTACATAAAATGGAGAGGTAATCCATACCTGATCGCATTTTCCTAATAAACTTTTTAAAATCTTTTGTTTACCATCTGAATCTTCAGAATCTAATTGATTATATGTGCGCATGAGATTCTTGGCTTTATGCCATTGTGCCATCAGCTGAGGATCCCCACAATCATATAATTCTCCTGCGAGCATTTTTTCCATTTCTGTTTTTTCCAATAAAGTTAAAACATCCAACGGCTTCTCAAACGTATATGCAGGATCTATAATTCCCTCACTTGATACACTTCCCCACATTGCATATCCAAAATCTATATGTGCATTTTTCGCAGCCAGATAATCAGATAATGCATCTCCGATATAAATAACTTCTTCAGGCTGTAGTTGTAGACGTTTTAAACATTCTAATAATGGCTGTGGATCTGGTTTATGTTGTTGTGTATCATCCGCTAAAATAGCGGTAAACATATATTGATCCAATCCTTTCTCTACCACATCGATTTGATACTGTTGTTTGGTTTTCGCAGAAACAACTGCCTGTAAAACATTATGTGCCTGAAAGCCTTTTAATACATCTTCCATGCCTTCATATAAGGTTGCGCCTTCTTCATACTCATTTACATATTGTACCCATCTGGCATATGTCTTTTCTTTATCTTTTACATCTAATTCCTCCATGACTTTCATTCCAGGATAAGCCGCAAACTTTAAAACTTCTTCATAAGTCCAGTCCTCCCCTGTTTCTTCTTTAATGATTTTCATCAAAGGATACATATTCATTGCCAGCGTATTTAACACGGTACCATCGATATCATAAATAATCGCTTTGTATGTTTTTTTCATAGTCTTTCTATTTTCTCCTTCATTATATTTTGTATACCAATATAAACCATGCCTTCAAATAATCGTTTTTGATAATCATCATCAACTTGAATATTGTTTTTCAAGGGTATATGGATATATCGTTTCAACATATCTTTCATGATTTCTTCTTCATATGCCCATGTGACCTGCAGTGATATATAGATACGATTAGGATCCAGCATTGTAATGATCATACTAAGTAAAGTTAGCATTTCTTCATTGAATTGTGCCTGTGTTTGACATGAACGAATGCGTTGATTTAATGACTGTGCTTGTATAGGAATCAATCCGATTTCCCCCAACAAACCATTCGTACCATAAAGGGGAGTATCCAATTCCATATAAGAGCTTCCAATACCGACTTCATTGATATGTAAATAGAAAGAACGTGAGATTGGTTCATGAAAGTATTGCCCTAAATGCATTACTTTGACATCATTTTCTAAATAAACAGGTATTTGTTGTACCCGTTTCTTTAAGCTGCTTACCCATTTATGATGTTCAAATGTATCCTTATGATCTGTGATATATTGATCATCTTTCACGATTCCATCTACAGCAATCACACAACAATCTATCGCATGTGTATGAATTAAATCTAATACATAAGATTCCATTGCCGCATCATCTTTTTGACCACATGTTCCTTCCATTATCAGCTTATCATAATGAATCAGCTGATAACACATGCCTTTTGTTTGTGCGTAAATACATAAAATACGATAGTCTTTTTTCTCTATCGCAAAACGTATAGGACAACGCCCTCCATTGGATGCATCATTTCCAATTTCCTGAATCATTGCATGTTCCTCCAACAGTCGTATCATATTTCTTACACTTGGCTGTGATAATGCAGTACGCCTAATAAGTTCAGACATTGTTGCATCCTTATGAATCAATAAATCGTTCATGATGTTGTATAAATGATGTTTCTTCACATCTTTTAATATTTGATTATTCATTAGCATCACCACTTTTATTATACTATAATAAAAGTAATATACAATAAAAAAACAAAGAAAAAGTGAATCAGCTTCACTTATTCTTTATCGCTTTTTGGATTCTTATATTTCTACGTTTTACAAATTCCAGATTATGATTTAACCAAAACACATACTCATCTACAGTTTCAGGCAATACTTTTCCAGTAAAACCATCATCTTTAAGCCAGAAAATAATGGAATCCTCCTTTTCATTTACACAATCCTGTAAATAGAAAAAATCTACAAACCCTTTAAAATCCACAAACAGATCAAAAAAATCCTAATACTTTCTAATACATTCTAATGTCAAATCCCATCGATCTCTTATTTGCGCATGAAAACCTCTTGTCTGATTGATTCCACCACGTCTTTTAGGAAATATCATCATTCCACCAATCGTATATGTTTTTCTGATAAAGTCTTCCATAAAGCTGTGATAATCAGGTATCATTTTTTCAATTTCTTTCATCAGTTTATAATCTTTATAACGAAAACTGGCAGTAATGGAATCACTCCCAAAACGAAACTCTTTCCATGTCAAATATCGACTGCCAGAACCCATTTTTAAATTCATAAATTCTCCATTAGGTAAAGGCTTACTCCATAATATCTGATGATATTTTTGAAGTGTTTTACTACTGACATCCGGATCACTGTTGCCTACGCCTAATCCATCTCGGTTTTCCCAGAAATGATCCCAATATCTTGGTGAATCTGATGTAAAATCAAACTGCGTATCGATTACAATAGTTTCTTTCATTTTCCAGATTCCTTATACGCATATCTTTTCATAAATCTTTGCCACTTGATGCAAATAATCAATGCTTTGAACAGGATCCTTTTCCACTTCTAAGGAATGATTGGCATTTGGAAAAACAAAGGATGTAATTGGTTGTTCTTGAATCAATTGTAAATTATCGCATGATAACATGGGATCATGATCTCCACTGATGGTCACATCTTCACTGTTTTCCATATAAGGTATCGTTTCTTTTAAAGGTGTTAAGAAGATATTTTGAATATCCATAGTATATTCCTTAGACAACTGTCCTGCCACAACTGTACCAAGACTTTTACTGATGAATATGATTTTCTCATAATTGGTTAAATTTATCATATTTAAGGCTTCCTTTGCGATTTCATATGCAGGTGCAATGGATGATAAGACTTTTGATTTATCAAATGTCATCTTGCCATAATTGATGCACAAAATATCATATCCATATAAAAAACCATACGCTTTTGCATAGTGTAATAATGGCTTATCACAGGTATATCCCATGCCTGGAAACAACACCATTAACTTTTGCGTGCGGTTTTGATTACGATACACCTCCTGTTTTATATCTTTTGTCATGATACAATCTTTTGTATGCATAAAAACCACTCCTTTCTTATGAGAATATCAGCTGCAGGATTTCTTCTGCGCTTTTTTCTTTTATTTTTTCAGTATCTGTAATGACTCCTTTATCTGTGGTATCCCAGCGCATCTGAGCATAATGTGTCAAAAACTCTTTATCCAATTTTTCTAATGGGTATTTGTTTGTCCATTCCGAACAATATTGACGCATATATTTTTCTGCCAGTTTTACAGCTTCACTTTCTTGATTCCCTCGTTTATCCACTGTACCATTTAACTGTACCCCCTGGGGATAACTATGAAATAATAGAATACTACCATCATCACAACTGGCAACGACCATATAGACATGGGCACAATCTTCACAATCGCTACTCATGATATCTCCGGGCTGATAGTCTTTCACCTGACTTTTAGGTATATATGTTCCCCATCCTTTTTGTGAGAATACTCTGGCCATATCTTCCCCTTTCATAACATATCCTTCTTCTCCATCTAATGTATGGAAGGTATTGTATAAAATCCATCCAATATAACCAGAACAATCTAATCCCTCATGAATCTGATAGCTGCTTACATTTATATCATAATTTTGATCCTGCAATTGGTAAAATGTGTTCCATTCAGGACTGCATCCTATACTGACTGCTTCTTTTCCTGCACCCGTATCTGCTTCATTCCAGCCACCACCATAAACATACATCGTGGACCCCATTGGCTTTGTGGCCGTTTTCAGCATAGATAACAGTGTGGGCTCTTTCTTTGGTATTTGACTGATACGATCGATGGGAGCTGCCATGAAAGCTTCCGTAGTTTCTTTATTGGTGATTTTCCAGATGCTTATTAGAACTGTAATGATACATAACAATATCACAAGTATTGAAATTTTGATTTTCTGTTGTTTCATTATGCGATTCCCCTTCAAATATATGCAAAATACTTTTCTGCATTTACAAGAACTGACATTTTATGATTTCCAAAGAAAAATTATGCGTTCTTTCTTGAATCATTATACAACAAATACGAGCATTTTTTCATAAAAAATGATACAATAAGATAACGGAAAGCATGGTGATTACATGGAATTTACAACAGCACAGATAAAAGATTTCGCAATCGAAGAAGAAGTCTTTGAAAAAGGCAAACAATTGATGGAAGAAAATGCCATCGTTTCTTTGGATATTGATGATTTTTCTAATGATAAAATCATATTGATCAATGCGACAGTAAAGGATCAGAAGCATTACTATGAAGTCAATATGTCTGTCGATAAGGATGATTATCTGGTACGTGCCCATATATGCAACTGCCCTGCACACCAGAAAAATTTTGCGTCTTGCCCACATTGTGTCGCTGTATTATTGAAGATACAAACCGATCAAGAGCTTCGTAAAGTGGAACAGGCTCCGATAAAAACAATGCAGGATCCAATAGCTATTCGTTTGATGAATGCCTATGAGGAGCAATTGGTGTATACTTCTTTGGCAATGAATTTAAAAAATGCTGTTCATTTAGAACCGGTATTTGAATTACGTCAGAAACGAATTCTAGCTGTGACATTAAAGATTGGAAATACCAAAAAATATATTATCAAAGATATCTCCCAGTTTCTATATGATGTAGAACATAATGTAAAAAAGGGATATGGCAAAGAGCTGGAATTTCTGCATAACATTCACAGCTTTGATGAAGAAAGTATTCCTTTGATTCAGTTCTTACAGGCACATGAACATGATACCTATTATTTCAATAGTAAAGAAGCATTGAAAAGTGCACCACAGGCAAGGAATTTATGTCTGACAAAAGATGCCCTGGATGAATTTTTTATGATGTATGCAGGAAAGGATGTCATGCAGCGTCGTAAAGAAAAAAATCTGATCAATGTGAAATTCGTTGATCAAAATCCCGATTTTCATGTAGATGTGAAAATAGATGAAAAAGGAATGTATCAGATTTCTTTACCTGATTTAGATTATCGTGTTTTAGAAGGCAGAACGCACACCTATATATTAAAAGATAACATTTTACATCGTTGTGATGAAGAATATAGTAAAAAGGCAACACCATTTCTAAAGGCCTTTCTGGAGAAAAAAGGTGCCTTCGTATTAAGCAAAGATTTAATGCCAGGGTTCTTTTTTAATGTATTGATGAATATTCGTTCCATGATGAGCTTTCATGGTGTGGATATTTCTGAATTTGCGCCTTTGCCATTAGAATGCAAGGTATATATTGATATGCCAAAAAACAATGTCATCAGTGCCAAATTGATTTATACCTATGGTAAAGATGAATATAACGCTTTCTCCTGTGATATGTTATCCACATCACGAAACTTTAATGAAGAGATCGCTGTACGTTTGGTATTTACAAAATATATGACAAGAATTGATGCCAATGAAGGCATTGCCTATATTGAGAATTCTCAGGATGCGATTTATGAATTCTTACAGCATGGATTTGAAGAATTAAACAGTATGTGTGATATTTACGCTACAGATAAATTCAAAAAGCTGGAAATTCGTGAAAGCGTCAATATCAGTATGGGTGTACGTATTGAAAGTGATTTATTGGAAATTAATTTTGATACCTTTGACTTCCCAATTGATGAATTACAGGATGTATTGTCCAGCTATCGTATGCATAAGAAATATTATCGTATGAAGAATGGTTCTTTTGTGAATCTGGAGGACAGTGCCTTATCCGAATTAAGTTCCATCCTTGATGGCATGCATGTAGAAGAAAAAGAAATCAGCAGTGGTGTCATCAAAGTAGATAAATATCGTTCTTTATATTTAGATTCTAGTATGAAAGAAGTCAATATGATCAAAGTTGATCGTGATACCAGCTTTAAGGATATCCTGCGTGGTATCAGAAACGTTCAGGATGCGGACTACAAAGTACCGGATTCTTTGAAATCTATTCTGCGTAATTATCAGAAAGTAGGTTTCCGCTGGCTGAAAACCATGTCTGATTATGGCTTTGGTGGCATTTTGGCAGATGATATGGGAATTGGTAAAACTATACAGATCATCACACTTTTGGAAGATGAAAAAGCCCATCATCCAGAAAGTCAGTCTTTGGTTGTCTGTCCAAGCTCTTTGATATTAAACTGGCAAAGTGAGATAGAAAAATTCTCTGAAACACTAACCAGTCTGATTATTACAGGAAGCAGTGAGGATCGTAAAACAAAGATTGCCAACAGTAGGGATTATGATGTTTTGATTACTTCTTATGATTATTTAAAACGTGATGTAGAAGCCTATGAAGATATCTTGTTTCAATATCAGATATTGGATGAAGCACAATATATTAAAAACCATAACACCAAGAACGCCACAAGTGTCAAGGCAATTCAAAGCGTACACCGCTTTGCGTTAACAGGTACGCCGATTGAAAACTCACTGGCAGAATTATGGAGTATCTTCGATTATCTGATGCCAGGATATCTGTATACTTATCCATATTTTAAAAAATATTATGAATATCCTATCGTAAAAGAAAACGATCCTGTCACATTAAAAGAATTAAAACGTTTGGTAGAACCATTCATCTTACGTCGTGTGAAGAAGGATGTATTAAAAGAATTACCACCTAAGAGTGAACATACGATGCTGGTAGAAATGGATGAAGAAGCTAGTAAATTATATCTTGCGAATGTTGCAATGATGAAAGAGGATTTAAAGGAAAACATGAAGGAACATGGCTTACCTCAAAGTCGTATCATGGTATTGAGCATGTTAACAAGACTTCGTCAGCTATGTTGTGATCCTCGTTTATTATATGAAAACTATGAAGGTGTCGGTGCCAAGATTCGTGCCTGCATGGAATATATAGAAACCTGTCGTGCATCTGGCAAAAAGATTTTATTATTCTCACAGTTCACAAGTTTATTGTCCCTTTTAGAAAAAGAATTAATTGATGCAGATATTCCTTATTACCTGTTAAAAGGATCGACTCCAAAGATCAAACGTCAACAGATGGTCAATGCCTTTAACCATGATGATACCTGTATCTTCTTAATTTCATTAAAAGCCGGAGGTACTGGATTGAATTTAACAAGTGCAGAGGTTGTTATTCACTTTGATCCATGGTGGAATGTATCTGCCCAAAATCAGGCAACCGATCGTGCATATCGTATTGGGCAGCATAACAATGTACAGGTCATTAAACTGATTGCGAAGGATACTATAGAAGAAAAAATTTTACATTTACAAGATTTGAAGAAAGATTTAAGTGAATCAATCATTTCCAGCAATGAGGGTATCATTACCCGCATGAGCAAGGATGAACTGCTGGATCTGTTTTAAAATGGAGGATACATGGAAACAAAAGAAATATTAGATGAAATCGGCATGCGTCGTTCTATGACACGTATTGCCCATGAGATCATTGAACATAACAAAGGCGTCAATGATGTAGTATTCGTTGGTATTAAGACTCGTGGTGAAATATTAGCCAACCGCTTATGTGATATGATTGAACATATTGAAGATTGTAAAGTCCCTTGTTATGCTTTGGATGTTTCGCACTGGCGGGATGATTTGGAAGAAGCCTATCCGATTCCTGATTTAGAAATGCCTGTGAAAGGCAAAAAAGTCGTACTTGTGGATGATGTGTTGTTTAAAGGAAGAACCGTAAGAGCCGCTATGGATGCGATCATGCATTTTGGCAGGGCAAGTGAAATACAATTAGCTGTTCTGGTAGATCGAGGACATCGTGAATTGCCAATCCGGGCAGATTATATCGGCAAAAACATTCCAAGCTCTTTACAGGAAGTCATTCGTGTCAAAGTAAAAGAAATCGATCAACAGGATGGTGTTTACATCAGTAAATAATGGGAGAAATTTATGAATGAAAAAATAACCGCATTGAAACATCGTTTGCATAAAATAGAATCTTTAAAGGATTATCAAGTGGAGCTTCAACAGCGTATTGATGAAAATGATGCGAAGCTTTTGATTGCTTATGAAATATTGAAGAAAGAAAATCGTGATGTTGAAAAGCTTCAGCATGCCTCTTTATCAAATGTCATTGCATGGTTTTCCCATGATAAAGAAGAACGTCTTGCCAAGGAAGAACGTGAAGCACTACAGGCAAGCATTCAGGTAAAGCAGCTGCAGGAAGAAGCGGAAGTCTTACAAAGAAAATTAGAAGAATGTACACAAGAAATCGAACAGGAAGATGCTATTAGAGAAGCATTATATCGTTTACAGATGGAAGATACGATGCATGGAGAACACAGTGAACAAGCCAAAGAACTGTATCATCGTTTAGAAAAAGAACAATTGATGGAAAAAGAATTAATGGAAGCCATTGAAGCCGGATATGTGGTCACAGACCAGTTAAAAGCCGCAGTCAAAGAAATGGAAAATGCTTCAACATGGGGTACTATTGATATGTTTGGTGGTGGTATGATGAGTTCCATAATCAAACATTCCCATATTGACGGGGCACAGAAAAAGATTGCGGAATTATCCGAAAATCTGCATCGTTTTCAAAAAGAAGTCAATGATGTCAAACAGGTAGAATTACCTGATGTATCCATCGAAGGCTGGTTATCCGGTGCTGATATTTTCTTTGACAATATGTTTTTTGATATCATGGCACAATCAAAAATTGATAAAAATCTAAAAGCCTTACGTGATTGTCTATCAACGATTACATCTTTACAAGATCAATTGTTAAATGAACAATATGCATGTGTCAATCGTCAGAATGAATTAAAACAAGCCTTAGCTAAGCTATAAACAAGGAGGATATTTATGAATAAGGATTATGTATTGAATTTTGCAAAGGAGCTGTTGCACATCGACAGTCCAAGTGGCTACACGAAAGCAGCCATTGACTTTGTGGAGAAAGAAGTCACTGCACTTGGCTATGAAACCAAACGCAGTGCAAAGGGCAACCTGCTGGTGTATGTAAAAGGACAAAGCAGTGAAAAAACCATTGGTTTTTGTGCCCATTGTGATACGCTGGGACTTATGGTACGCTCTATTAAATCAAATGGTTATCTTGCATTAACCATTGTTGGCGGACCAATGCTTCCAACTCTTGATGGAGAATATTGTAATATTCATACAAGAGATGGCGAAGTATATACAGGTACGATATTAAGTACAACACCTGCTGTACATGTATATCCAGATGCCAGCAAAACACCACGCACCATTGACAATATGGAAGTCAGAATTGATGAAGTAGTAAAAACAAAAGAAGATGTAGAAAAACTGGGTATTGCTAACGGTGATTTTGTGGCATATGATTCTAAAGTAACCATCACAGACAGCGGCTTTATCAAGTCCCGTTTCCTAGATGATAAAATTAGTGTGGCGATTTTGACTGGTGTATTAAAAGAACTGAAAGATCAAAATATCACACCTGCATATGATTGTATCTTTATGATGAGTACATATGAAGAAGTCGGTCATGGCATGTCATGGATTCCAGAAGAAATAGATGAATTAATTGCTGTAGATATGGGATGTATTGGTCTTGACTTAGCATGTACAGAATACGATGTCAGCATTTGTGCAAAAGATTCCAGTGGTCCATATGATTATGAAATGACCAGCAAATTAATCGATTTAGCAAAGAAAAACGAACTGCCATATGCTGTAGATATCTATCCTCAGTATGGCAGCGATGTCAGTGCAGCATTAAAAGGTGGAAACAACATTCGTGGTGCTTTAATTGGCCCGGGTGTTCACGCAAGCCATGGTATGGAGCGTACACATTATCAAGGTGTAGAAGCCACTATGAAACTGGTATTGGCCTACATTCAAGAATAAAGCTTAAGCGCTGTGTCACTTATTGTGATACAGCTTTTTCTATATTCAAAAAAGGCTCTGATATGTTTATATCAGAACCTTTTCATTTAAGCCTTTCTATTCAATGTCCATAATTTTCTGATCAAGACACCTAGTGCCATCACAGATACAGACAACATGGCAAGATACATATTGACCTGCGTTTGATCACCTGTGTCAACTGGCGGCGTTGGTGTAATCACTTCATCCACTTTTCGCTCATCCACAACAACAAGTTTATCAACGACTTTGCCATCCACAAGCAATACACCATTTTCTGTTAATGTGAAGGCAAGGTCTTTCGCTAATTGATAACCATCTGGTGCCATAGTTTCTTTCAGGATATAATCCCCTGCCGGTACTCCGACAAATTGATCCATACCCTTTGAAGTCCACTTCAATTCATTACCCGCATAATCCTTCATAACTTCCATGGTATGCGTATCATAGATAACAAATTGTGCACCTTCTAATACATTACCACTGTCTTTATCATGTTTTTCAACAATCAAATTGGTAAGTGTATTTTGCATTGTGACCTTTTGAACAAATTGTTCATTCGGTCCTAAATCCTTTTCTTCTACGATAAAGCTGATATCATTTGCCAGTGTATATCCAGCAGGTGCTTTGGTTTCTTTTAATGTATACTGCTCGCCTGCCTTCAATAAATTGATAGCTACATGTGCTTCTTTATCTGTTGTCCATGTATCTACAACGTTACCATCTTTATCTAATAATTCTAAGGTTGCATTCGCAAGCGGATTACCTTTTTCATCCACTTTATCAAAACTTACGATAACATCCGGTTCATACCATACGATATTGCCTTCTTCATCCAGTTTTGCGGTACCTTTTCCATCGTCAAAGTTTGTAAGAACAACTTCTCCATTTTTCATCGCAAAGGTGATGGTGATTGGATGTTCACTTCGCTGACTGCCATCTGGAGCAATCAGTTCTTTAATCATATAATCCTGATTCATCAATACACCTTCAAAACGTAAAATACCATTTTGATCTGTTTTTGCGGTTGCGATCAATTGTGGTTCAGCATCCACATTTCTTGATCTGAAGAATCTAGTCTTTGGCATACGATATAATCCATAAACAGAATTTGGAATCATGTTATCCGGATTGGTTTCACTTACTTTTTTCAATACGATATCTGTACGCTGTAAATCATTGATAACTTCTTTTACTGCTTTATTTGCAGAAGTATCTATCAATTCACCACATTGACCGTTTTCATCAATATGTACCTGATATACAGATTTATGATCGATATAACCAGTAGGAACCTTTGTTTCTTTAATGGTATATGTATGGTTTGCCAGCATCTTTTCAAATGTTACATTTCCAAACTCATCACTAATTGCACTTGCGAACAGTTTACCTGTTTCATCATATGCACTAAATTCAGCACCCTGCAATATTTTTGTGGAATTGCCAGGCAATGCGCCTGTACCTAATGTTTCATCGGAACAACTTTCCACATATGTCGCAAGTTTCTTGAATGTGAATTTTGTACGTAAATTGGTAATTGCAATATCGCTAACTTCCAAAATCATGTCCGTGCCTGATTTACCAATTGTAAAGGATGCTTCGTTGTTTTCCAGCTGATATCCATCTGCGGCTTTTGTTTCCTTAATGACATAATCACCCCATGACAATCCAGAAATCTTCAGATTGCCTTCTTCTCCACTTTCCGCATTCCAGTTACCGGATGCATCTTTCGCATAACTATTTCCTGTAGTGAAATCACCAAGTTTTTTATCACCCTGATATAGTGTAAATACCGCACCATTTAATGCTTCTTTACTTAGATCATCTGTTTTTACCAATTGCATTACACCAGTCGCACGTTCATTATAAATCGTATTGCCCTCTTCTAAGGTAATAGAAGCAGCACTTGTATCATCTAATACAAATTCTTTCACATAAGGTGTTTTTCCTAGAACATAACCATTTGCAGGTGTTGTTTCACTTAAGCGATATGTACCTTTCTGATTCATTGTAAAGGATAATGTACCATCTTCACCAGTTACCTTCGTCATCACATCTTCTGTAACCTCTTTACCATTACCATCTTTGATTCTTTGTAATGTAAACATTGTATTAGGAATCACAGCGTCATCTTCGATATCTTTCTTCACGATATGAAGTGTTCTTTGATATGGCTGATTTTTAACTTCTACGCTAATTACGTCAGGCTGTGTAATTATACCAGCTGTATCCTTGCCAGCAATAGTGAAGAATGTTTTATTATTCTCAGGCAACTGATATCCATCCTGTGTCTTTGTTTCCTGAATATAATATTTACCTGCTTCTAGTCCAGCTGATAATTCTTTAGAGCCTTCACTGTACCAATTGCCATCCTTATCTGTTGTAAGATTTTGTGCAATCAATTTACCATCTGCATGATATAAATCAAAGACTACATCAGATAAAGCAACACCCTGATCACTTTGTTTTTCAATCTTAACGTGCCCTTTCACAAGCTCATCTGTCATGATAATCGTCTGGTTTTCAACAGAACCTTCTTTGTTATTTATACTCAGTTCACCTTTTCCATCCATAGTAAACTGAATAGGATTTGCAGTGATATAACCATAAGGTGTTTCTACTTCTTTCAACCAATATGTACCCTGTGGCAACATCTTGATTGTATGAATATCTTTATCCGTTGTCCAGCTGTATGGTTCTTCATTTCCTGCTTCACCATTAGTGTCCGCATATATTGCAAGTTTTGCGCCAACAACTACTTCTCCTTTAGCATTTACTTTTTTAAAGTTTGCGGTTGTCTGTACATTGGTGATCTGTAAATGTAGAGAGTCTTTAGATAATGCCACGTTATCACTTTTATGATATTCCACATTATCAAGAGTTCCCTGACGTGTAATATCAAAGGTGATTGCACTATGTAAATTGATATATGGACTATTCTCCATTTTGGATTCTTCCAGCGTATAAGATTTACCAGCTGCTAATTCTTTTGCAAGAGGTTGTCTACTATTACGATCAATCAATACACCTTCAGCATTGCTAATAACTGCCCATTCATTACCATCTGAATCCGTTAGTTTGAATAATTTATCTTTAATCTTGTTTCCAGCATCATCCACCTTCACAATATCAAACTTCAATGCATGATCTGTAAATACATTATCCATTTCTTTACCATTAACACTCCATGAAACGATACCATCTTCATTTACAGTTAATGTACGGTCTTCTTCATAGGAATAACCATTCAACGCTTTTTCTTCATGAACGATATAGGTATTTCCTTGTAGTAGATAACCATCCAACACAATTTCACCATTATCATTTGTGATTAAAGGCTGTTGTTCAGGTGTTTTAAGAAATTTTGAGTCTTCCGCTGGTTTAATAGTGAATTCAACACCACTTTGTAGATTATTCTTATCATCTTTCTTTACTAATGTAGCAGTAATTGGATTATCCTTTACAGTAATCATATTTGCTTTTAAAACGAAATGTTGCTCATCCCATGTACCAACGTTTTTGATTGCTCCATACTCATTCATTTTAAATCGTACAGTGTCAACTACACGTTGATAGCCATCTGGTGCTTTGGTTTCAGATAATTCATAAGTATGACCACCAATCAAAACACCTTCTAATGTTATAACCTGTGAATCTTGATCATTCAAAACACTTTCAATCAATTTATTATGCTCATCAGCATCAAAGTCTTCTGTAACATCTTTAATTGAGAAAGTAGCTCCGGATAATTTATTACTATTCATATCCGTTTTTTGAATAATTACACTATTCTTTTGATTTGTGAGAACTTCACCATCTATGGAACTTACAGAAAGCGTTTTACTATCAATAGTAAATTTGTGTTCTTTAGCATCAAGTTTATAACCATTTGGTGCTTTGGTTTCTACTAATGTATACTCTCCCCATGAAAGATTATCTACTGATATTTTTCCATCTTTATTCGTTGTTAATATTTTGGAATATTTATTTGGTCCCGTTAATGTGAATTCTGCGTCTTCTAACACTGTTTTCTTATCACTATCAACTTTTATCAATTCCATTTTTCCAGTCTTTCTAATATTCTCAATTACAATCAGATTATTTTCGATAGTACTATCTCCAACTTTTAAAGTACCATCTGTCTGAACAGTAAACTCTTTTACTGGATCTTTTGGAACTTCATAACCTACAGGTGTTACAACTTCTGTAATCTGATATGTATGTCCTTGAACTAGATATTTAAAATCATATAAACCATTCACCGTAGTAAATTCTTTATTAGTTTTTGCAGTAACATCATATAAATTGAATGTTGCTTCTATAGGTTGCTTATTTGTTGCATCGATTTTCTTAAGTGATGCTGTAATTGGAGTATTCTCTACGATAACTTTTTTATCATCAGTAGTAGTAGAGCTATTAGAAATATCCGTAATTGTACCATCTTTTTTTACTGTAAATGTAATATCAGGTGCAAGAATGTATCCATCAGGTGCTTTGGTTTCAGTTAATGTATATTTATTTCCGCCAATCAAATTCCAGTTAGAGCTGTATAGAGAAAGATTTCCTTCATCATCAGTTTTTAACCCTGTAATTTCTGATTCAGTAGTATTAGCAAATGTACCTTTTAATGTGAATTCAGCATTTGCTAATACTTTATTTGTATCTTTTTCTTTTTTCAACAGATCAATTTGAATTGGAGCGTTCTTAAATATCACAGTATTATCTTTTAAAGCAATCGTATTATCTGCATTATTTTCAATACTTACTTTACCAGTTTCATCAAATTTTATAATTGGTTGTTTATCCGACATTATATAACCATTTGGTGCTTGGGTTTCTATGATAGTGTACTCAACATTAGGTTTTAATTGAAGTTTAATTGCATCTGATAAAGTTTTTGTTCCTTCACCATCCACAAACTCACCTTTAATACTAAATTCAGCACCAGTTAATTCATTTTTTGATAAATCTTGTTTTTCAATATGCAGAATAATAGGTAAATCTGTGACTTCATTAGTTGTTTCATCAATATCGCAATTTTGTGGATTACTTAACGTAACTGTTCCATCTGTATCTGAAATATTTAATTGGAAACTTCCTTTACGATAACCAGCAGGTGTTTTAGATTCTTCTACTTGATATGTTCCAGATAATAGTTTATATACATCGCCATCTTTATATAGATATGGGATATTTCCTTTTTTCTCATCCAATGTTTGATTTCCATTGCTATTTGTTAATACATAATTACCGTCTTTATATGTCAGATAAGCAACTTCTGTATTACCATCTTTTACAGTAAATTCTGCATCTGTCAATGGTTGTCCACTATTACCTAATTTCGTCAAAGAAACCTTAGAACGTATAATAGGATCAATAAATGTTTGATCATTTGAATTACTAACAGTAATTTCACTTTGATTTTTACCCTCGTTCACTAGCCATGCAGTACCACCATGAGAAGCTGTATCACTATCATCGTTTAAATCAAAATCTACTTCATCTTGTACAACTTCGTATCCATTTACTGTAGATATTTCTTTAATTGTATAGCTTCCATAATATAGACGTTTATTGATTTGTTCTCCATTTTCATCTTTACCTATTAATCTTCCATCTTTATAATCAAAATTACCATTAGAATTTGTAGTGGCGTAGATAAGTGGTGTAGTTTTATTTTCATTTCTAGTAGATATCAAGAATTTGGCGCCAGCTAATGGTTGACTATAATCTTTTTTAGTATAGCTATTTCCATCTAATTCACCATATATCTTATTGATTTGTATTTGTGCGAATTTACGTTGATTCACAATATTATAAGTTTTGTTAGTAGAGTTAATACTACTCCATTGACTTTCATCAACTGAAGCATAATGATCATTAGTTAAAGTTTCTTTAAAGGTATCAGTAAATTTCACATCAACACTTGTTTTTGTGATATTGATATGGATTGCGACCTTATTATGGTCATCCTGTAAATCACTTACTCCACTATTTTCAATTAATAAATAATCACCTACAGGTATATTAGATAAAGTGAAATCACCATTATCATCTGATGAAACTTCATTATTCAAATATGGATAATAAGATCGAATATCATCTGATACACGTAATTCAGTAAGTGTAGATGTATTAGTGATTGCCTCTGAACTTCTTCGATATAGTTTAAATTTCACATTACTTAATGAATTGTTATCTTGATCTTGTTTATGGAATTTCACATTTGTTTTGTACAATTGATTTTGTACATTACCTAAATTCAAGCTAAAAGTATGTATACTTGCATCATAGGTAACTTCTCCACGATTCATTGATATTTCAGATGTATATTTTTCAAAATCTGGTAAATCCGTTATTTCTTTACAAACGTAATCACCATATTCTACATTAACAAACTCCACTTTTCCTAAAGAATCAGAAGTGGCATTATATACTGGTTCACTTGCTACAATACCATTAATCTTACGATATAGACCAAATTCAACACCTTCTAAAGTTTTATCATCAATACCAGTTAAACCTGTGTCATTGTTGTTCATAACCTTAGTTAACGTTACAGTCCCTTTTTCAGGTGTATTGTATAATGTACTATTGTTATTATTTGCAGTATCCAATAAAGGATTAATACTTATCTCTGCTTTCTTTCCATTATACGCTGTTCCATTATCATCATAAAGTTTATTATTTTTATCTTCCACTTCTTTTACAGTAACTTTATATTCATTAGAATTTTCATCATATCCATCTTTCTTTATTTCTTTTAGCGTATATTCACCTACAGGTATATTTGCGAATGTAACTGTTCCATCATCGCCTGATGTTGCTGTATTTGCATAACCAGCATTTGTAGTAGTTGAAGTATCAGCTGTTAAAGTAAATTCTACATCAGCTAATGGCTCTTGATTTCCTTTTACAATATTATGATCAGCTTCTTCACCATCTTGATATTGTACAAATTTTTTAAATATAAGATTTCCTCTAACATAATCGTTTTTCAGAATATTATTCGTTTGATCATACGTTAAACCGTTTGCATTTGTACCATTTTGTAGTTCAAAATTATATTTACTGTTGTTATCTATTGAAACAGTTAAGTTGAATTTTCCTCCAACGTTGTAATAAGTATTTGACTTAATTTCAGTTAATTCATACGTTCCAGGATCAAGTGCATCAATTGTAACTTGTCCATTGTTATCTGTATGAAATATGCGATCTTTAATTTTCCCATTTAAATCTCCAGTACCGTGAAGTAAGAAACTATATCCTTCCCCAGCTGATTTATAATTTGCAACTGTTCCATCTTTCTTTAAAGTATCTGGAATTTGTTTTGTGAATGAGAATTTTGCTGTATCTAATGGAGTGTTCTCAACAACAATTTCATGCACTGGTTCAATTTTATCACCGGCTTTACCATAACGAATATTAATGACTTTTCTATTATCAATATAAAACTCTTTATTCAATTCATCATCAGAATGTGTGGCAATATCCATGAAGTAAAAATAAACTGGTTCTGCATTCTTTATGTATCCTAAAGGTGCTTCTGTTTCTTCTAATTTATATACGATATTGTCCTTATTCATAATATTTAGAAAATAAGCCATACCTTTTGTTGATAGATTAAGTTTCGTATATTTGCTTATTGGAGTACTATTTATTTTCCAAGTGCTATCACTTCGATTCGTGATTTCATATGCAGATATCTGAAATTTAGCATCATTCAATAACAAATTAGCATTATTTGGTATATTTGTACTATTACTACTTACTTTACGAATCGCAACCTTAGGTCTAGGGCTATTTTGCGCCATATCCTTAAAATCATAGCTTCCATCATATCCACCATCACTTGTATTAGAATTGTCAACTTGGTTTCCTTTTCCATCATCTAAATAAACTTCATTTGCTATTTCTGCTCCTGTTGCAGCTTCATTTAGATAAGTAGTAAAAGTAAGCATATAAGTATTTTTATTATCCTGATCACCAAAATCAATAGAGAAACTTTCATAACCCTCAATCGTGATACTATTTTTTAATTGATCCGTTACATCAGTTTTATTTTCTGTATTAATACTTCCATCTGGATTCATCTGTATTTGATGAATTTTCACACTATCTTGATCTAATTCGTGTATTAACGGTTTATCATCCAGTTTTAAATTTTCAACAAACTTTAAACCTTTTAAATTTGCATGTCCTTTATTAATATAAATTGTCCACGCAATACTACCATCATCTGGATTATAGATACCACCCTTATCCATTCTATTTGGTTTTACTGGAACATTAGCTGCATCTGATGCATTCGTGATTTCGACTGGTGCAACATCTTCACTACCTATAATTTTTCCTGTTAAAACAACATTATTTTCAAATATTTTATCTTTATTCAATTCAGCTTTATCTTCAGAACTATCTTTTTTATATATTGTGTTTAACACATCCGTATTATCTAATTGCGTTGTAAATGTTAAAATATAAGTCTTTCCTGAAATATCGTTTAGATCAAATTTTACTACATCAGTACCTACATCTGGACTCAATGACTCTGTAGTTTCGTTACCATTACGATCTACTATTTTCACACTTTCAAGCTTATCAAAACTAGTATTTTTTTCTAAGGTGTCAGTTACTAATGCATCTTTGATATCTAATTTATTTGGATTTACAGTTACTTTCCATTTGAATAAATGATTTTTATAATCATAACCACCTACTGCATCTTTAATAATCAATGTATTATCTATTTTAATTTCAGCTTCTGTAATAGTGTTTACATTCTTACCATTTACTGTTGCATTAATTTTTGCTTTATTGACAATTCCTATGCCTTTTCCTTGTACAGATAAAACATTTGGATCTTTTAAAACTGCTTGGATTCGATAAACGCGATATTGATTATCCGATAATTCTGGCATCTTAATTGTTAATTTCTTTGTTGAAGTATCTGCATCAGTAAATGTATAATCACTATTCAATACAAGCTTCTTTTCATCAATTTTTGTTGAAGTTGCACGCTCATATTCTGTATAAGATATTTCAAAAGTACTTAAATCATAAGCACCTTTTGGAAACATGTCATCTATGGTAACATCTGTTCCATTTAATGCTTTTACTTCAGCACCCATTTTATTGACTTCTAAATGCCAAACAACATTCTGGGTCAATGGATCATAGCTGATACCTTTTTTTTGCATTACATCAATATTTGTATTCACATCTTTACTAAATGTAACATCATCCCATGGAACTGGATTAGGTCCTATTCCATCTGTATTTTCCCATAATAGATTAACAATATTTCCTATATTTTTATTTCCTATTACGTTAGGATATTTTTCTAAAAAATCACTCATGGAATTACCATGTAAATTTAATTCAGTATTATAACGTACTTTTATTTCTTTACTGTCATCACCACCATGATATTTATCAAAAGGAATAATTAAGACGAATTGTTTTTCTTTTTGCTCATCATCTTCATAATCATTATTGTTTCCATTATCATAAATATAATAGAAAGGTTTATATCTACGGACATTTTCACATATATCTTTCCTGATTTTTTCTACACTTAGTTCTCCAAATGGAATTTTAACATTTTCTATTTTTTCAAGATCATCGATAGGATAAGAATCATTTCCTATAGTGATAGACGTACCAGATAAAAGTTTATGATCAGAGAATACAAATGTATCAACTAAATATCCTTCTTTAAATGTTGGAAGTTTGGTATTAGCTGTTATTGTCCAATTAAAACGTGTACCATTTACATCTTGTTGTTGTCCATCTTTTTTCAAAAAGTAGACTTTCATTTTTGTTGAAACTTCTTCAGATGTAGCCAAATCATTTTTCATATCTTCATCCATCAAAGATGCTTTGTTCATAAATGTTTGATCAAGAGAGCCATTATTAATTAATGACTGATAAGTATTTTCATTTAGCTCTAAAACTACCTTATATGATGCAGTGGTAGAATTTTCAAGAATATCTTCAGCAGGAATCTTATATGTTAACTGTTGTGGCTCAATGACATTTCCTTGTTGATCTTTTACTAAGTTAAAATCTCTAGGTTGATTATCTGTTTTACATATTAATTCTTTTACTTTTAAACCTGAAGGAATATTATCAACTAATTGTTTTCCAACTAATGTTTCTTTAGAGTCATTTGCTTTCAAATCAATTGTATATTCTATTTTAGGTTCTATTACACTTAATGGTGCGTCTTTTTCAATAGAATATTTTGGAACAGATGATGAACCATCTTCACCATCAGAACTACCTATTTCTTTTAATACTAATTTTTCATTTTCAAATTCTACATCTTTTGGTTTATCAGTTAATTCTACATCACTATTTAGTTCTGCTTCAACATTAGCAGTAGCAAAAACTCCTTGTGATTTATACATTTCATAATCAAACTTGATATGTACTACACCATCTTCAATCCAATACCCTCCAATTTTAATTCCATCTTGGTTTTTTAATTCATTTGGTTTTTCTTCGCTATCAACATCTTTTCTAACGAAATTATCCCCTAAATCAAAGGTATATTCTAATTTAGCAATTTTCGCTATTACTTCTGGTGTATTAAGAAAATCACTTACTGCTTTTTCATATGCATCATAATCATCTGATAATACCGGTGCACCTGGAAATCCTAAAACTTGTTCAAAAGTTTCATATAAAAAATCATCATTCAAACTAGCAGAAATACTGAATTTTACTGTCTTATCCTTGCTAGTAATTGTATACCCGCCATTCTTATTTATAACACTGATTTTCACAGATTCAAACCCATCTGGCAAATCTGTTACAAAAGTTTGTTTATAAGGACTGCTTGATGCTAACGTCTGTAAGATTTTATCCTGTACATTTGATGGGAAAATACGCACTGTACTGATTAAAGCTTGTTTAATGGTAGTATTTGGTTTTAAATTGCCATCCTTTTTCACTTCATCTTTAACGTTTTCCGTTGGTTTTTCTTTATCTGTTTTCTCAACTGTTTCTTCTTTTGGTTGTGTGTTCGCTTCTGTTTTATCATCAGAAACTGGTTCATCTTTTGTTGGTTCAGTCTTTGGTTCTTCTTTTGGCTGTTCCTCTTTTGGTTCTTCTTTCTTTACTTCTTCTGTTTTCTGGACAGGCAAAAGGATAGAAAGATTTTTATTTTCTTCCTGTAATGGGAAAGTGATGGTTGTTAAATCTTTTTGATCCTTTGGTAAAGAGAATGTAATAGGGAGTATCGCAAATACTTCACTCATATCCTCTTTTGTGATAGCTTGTGTGAATGTGATATGCAAGATATGTTCTTTATCTAACGTATATTCGCCAATCTGGATCTTTTTATCTTCTTCACGTAATCCGTTTTCCTCGTATACTTTTTGATCATATGTAAAAATTGCGACTGGCTCTTTTACTTCATCAATCACGAATTCTTTTGGCAACGTAATGGATAAAGTATCTCCTTTTTGAAGATAATGTTCATCCGTTACTTCAGATATTTGAAGTGTAAAAAGCAGTTGCAGTTCTTTGATTGTTTCTGCATCTGTTTTACTTAAATCCAGAGTATCATCTTTGGATTTGATCATGGCAGGTTTTTCTTCGTTTCCTTTTACAAGAATTGAGTCGATCTGCCAATTTAACAGTTCTGTTTGTTTGCTTAAATCTTGTGCCCCTCTTAATTCTTTTTCTGGTTCTTTTTCTTCTTGTTGAACCTCCTGTGGTTCGTCGGTGGTTTCCGTTGTATGTTCAATATCACTATTTGGTTCTGCAAACAACATATTGTTTGGCATCATGGATAAAACCATTAGCATAATGATAAAAAAGCATGCAAATGATTTCCACACTTTATGATATATCATACTCCTTCGTCTTTTACTTTTTTTCATAGATGTTCCCTCCTGTATCCTTTCACAAAAAATATAGCATAGGTAAAATAAAAAAAGAAAAATTATGTCAAAAAAAACTATTTACAATGTGATGTATATGTGATAATAAACAATTATTAGATTTGTAAGGTCATAAATGAACAAAAAAAGTAGAATGATTTGTATATTTACACTAAATCATTCTACTTTTCGTATATTTTATGAATTTTCTTTCTGATAAATGGTGAAACCATTTTTACCGTTTTTCTTTGTTTGATATAACGCGCGGTCTGCGTTTTTATATAATTGTTCAAAGTCAGTTCCTGCATCAGGTGCTATCGCTACACCAATACTTGTGGATATTGGACAAACGACGTCTTTCTCCAGATAATTGTGATGAAGAACCTTTACCAATTGTGCACCTTTTCTTTCCACTTGTTCATAATTATGCACTGGTATGAATGCGACAAATTCATCGCCGCCAATTCTTCCCACGATATCCTGTTCATTAAACTGATTTTTCAAAATATGCGCAAAATCTGCGATTACATGATCTCCTACTGCATGTCCAAAACGATCATTAACCAGTTTAAATGCATCAATATCTAAGATAAAGAATGCGAATAATTGTTCAGGATGCTGATGCAGCATCTGGATGATTTTATCCTGTGTTGTCTTTTTATTATATAAAGAACTCAAATGATCTCGTTCAAGATTTGCCAACAGTTTTTTCTCTTGTGTCTTTTGAGCATCAATATTTTGACGATAAGAGAACATTCTAACGGAATTATCCTCTTCCCATGTGAAGATACGGGCAGTGATACGCATCCAGTAATATCTTATACCATCATCACTGATCATGAAATCATAGGTCAATGATTCTATGCCGTTCTTATATGCATCTAACACATTTTCCGGACTGAATGTTTTTATATATCCTTCCTGATATTCTTCTTTAATCTGTTCTCTAGCAACAGTTTTTAATGCCTCATCATAAGGGGTTCCTTTTGGTACACATAAATCTTCAAAGAATTCTTCTGTTTCAATATTGCCAAAGCAATTATGTGTGATATCCAATTCAATGATATTCTGGAACATTTGTTCCGTTGCTTTTTGGAAGATATCCCGATGTTCTTTTTCATGTTTTTGAGTCATACGCACAATCGTATGGTTATATTTTTTAATGATATTGGTAATAATGACCAGTACACAGGTGATAACCGCAATAATAACAAGGAATCCTCCAATGATCTGGCCGTTTAAATTCTCCTGTAATTGTGAAGTATCATGGTCAATCAATAGATACCATTCTAGATTATCAATATAGCGACTGACTAAATATCCTCTTCTTTTACCTGAATGATACCAAAAATCCTGCATATTGGAATCTTTATTCAGTATATCCTTCTTTAGTTGCTGAAAAACATCATTTTGAAAAATATTTTTTTCTTTATATGCCGTGTCTGTGGAAGATATTTCTATTGTGCCTTGTGCATTGATCAAATACGTATCAATACCATATTCAGTTTCATATTTTGCCAATAGATTTTGTAAGTTTTTTACTCGAAATCCCACACCAACAACACCAATTGTTTCTTTATTTTCTCCCTTAATGGCACAGTTGATAAACACTGTGATATCATTGTTTGCATTTGCGACTTCATCATTATCGATTTTAATGCCATATTCAGCTTTACTGTTTAAAAAATCATAATACCATTCATTTTCTGGATTATCTTTTGTTAAAATACGATCAAGACCATTGTAGTAATAATATCTGCTTGTTTCTTTTGATACCAGAAAAACAGAATCATAACCATATTTTATACGATATGCATTTAAATAATCCCGCATTTGTTTAATATAAGAATCATCATCTTTTTTCAAAGCTTCTTCACCAAGGAAATCTTTTAATAACACATCATTCGCCATCGTCATGGATACATTGATTGGTTTTGAGAAGATTGTATCAATGTTATGATAAATCCCTTCCGATGTCAGATTAGATACCTCTTCAATATCTTTTTGAAAAATCTGTTTATTTGAATGATAACTGATAATTGATGTTATGAAAAATCCCAAAATGATGATGATACATATAAATAGATTTGTTTTCAACAGCACCTTTTCCTTCATATTATCATTTCCCTTCCTAAAAATAATCATTCTTATTGTATCATATATTAGTGTATAATAGTTATTTTTAGAATATTTAGTAAAATTAATCTTGTTTTGTCCCGTCAAAAAAAGACATAATTGTGAAATCAGCACATAAGCTTTATTGGTGATAACATGTTATTTCATACATTTATATTAGTATTTCTTGCCGAAATGGCAGATAAAACACAGCTTATGATGATGGCCTTATGCAATCGTTATAAGACGCGCAATGTAGTCATTGGAATGGGACTTGGTATCTGTATGATATCTGCTTTATCTGTATGCGCTGGTGATTTAATTGGTGATTATATTCCTATCAAAGTTGTAAAAATGGCAGCTGCGATGATGTTTTTGGGTTTTGGCTTATGGAATCTTAGAGATGGTAAAGAGGAGGAAGGAAAAGATATTTCCGTTCGTTTTCCTGTATTGTCCATTGCTTTTACCTTTATGCTTGCGGAATTAGGGGATAAAACACAACTTGCGACCGTTGCCCTTGCGGCTGATCATATGGATGCACATATGGCTGTCTTTCTGGGTGGTGCTTTCGGCTTATTCCTTGCAAATCTAATTGGTATCTTTGCGGGTAAATTAATATTCTCACATGTAAGTCAAAATACTGTAAAAGTAGGCAGTTCTTATTTCTTTCTGTTATTTGGTTCTATTACTTTATTTGAAGCTGTCACGGTTTCATTACCGGTGATTGTCATTTACAGCATCTTTTTGATCACGATTGCTTATTTAATTTATGTACATGCCAGAAAAACTTCTTTATCATAGCGCATATTTCTATTCATCCGTGATATAATAGAAAATGATGAAAAAAAGGAGTTTTTTTATGAAAGAATGGTCGTTAGATATCCTGTATAAAGGATACGATGATCCTGAATTTACACAGGATCTGGATAAGCTTACAAATTTAATTAATGAAATCAAAGAATACAGCAAATCTTTGACTCGCGATGATGAAGTGAAAACACTTTGTACCATGATGGATTTATTAGAACGTTTACAATTATTAGAATATCCGCTATTCGTATATGTGAATTTGCGTCAAAGCACGGATACAACAGATGTAGAAACTTCAAACTATCAAACACGTTTGATGGCACTGACTGCTTCTATCAGTAAAGCGATTTCTATCTTTAACCGCTATATTGCGGAAACAGAAGCATTAGATGCTTATATCGAAGAAAATGAACAGTTGCATGCTTATGCTTATTTATTGAAAAGCACGAAACGTGATGCAAAATATCAGTTGAGTGATGAAGTGGAAGATGTCATTTCCAAGATGGATTTAAATGCCGGCAGTGCCTGGTCTAACTTGCGTGAATTTGTGACTTCTACCATGAATGTGGTATATCGTGGAGAAGACAGTAATCTGTCCGCTGTAAGAAATCTTGCCTATGATGGAGATCCACAGGTTAGAAAAGATGCCTATGAAGCAGAACTTACTTCTTATGAACAGGTTAAAGATAGTATTGCTTTTGCTTTAAACAGTATCAAAGGACAAGCAAATACGATTAGTGAATTACGTGGCTATACTTCCCCATTAGATATGACGTTACATCAATCCCGTATGAAAAAAGAAACATTAGATGCCATGTTTACAGCGATGAAAGAATATTTCCCTAAATTTCATGCATATTTAAAACAGAAAGCAAAATTACTGGGACATGCAAATGGGCTTCCTTGGTATGATTTATTTGCACCACTTGGTGAAAATCATAAACGTTATAGTATCGATGAAGCAAAACAATATCTGTTAGATCATTTCAGACCATTTGCGGATGATATGGCAGATATGATGGAGCGTGCATTTGATGAATCATGGATTGATTTCTATCCGAAAAAAGGAAAAGTCGGTGGCGCCTTCTGTGAAAACCTTCCATTTGTGAAACAAAGCCGTGTCTTAACCAATTATGATGGCTCATTAGGTGATATTGTGACGCTGGCGCATGAGCTAGGACATGCTTATCATGGCTTGATGATTGAAGATCACCGTCCATTAAATTGGGATTATTCAATGCCAGTGGCAGAAACAGCAAGTACATTTAATGAAAATATCATTATGAATGCGGCAATTGATGCTGCTGATCATGATGAAAAAATCGTATTAATTGAAACACAGCTGCAGGATTTAACTCAGATTATGTGTGATATCTATTCTCGTTTCTTATTTGAACAGGAAGTATTTGAAAGACGTAAAAATGAATTCTTAAATGCTGAAGAATTAAAAAACATTATGCTGGAAGCACAGAAAGAAGCGTATGGAGATGGACTTGATCCAGAATATTTGCATCCATATATGTGGATCAATAAGTCACATTACTATTCTGCTGATTTGAATTTCTATAACTTCCCTTATGCATTTGGCGGTTTATTCGCAAGAGGTCTAGTTGTAAAATATCAGGAAATGGGCGATGCCTTTGTGGATAAATATCGTGAAATGCTAAAAGCCACAACAGTGATGGATGTGGAAGAAGTAGCTGATATCATGGATATTGATTTAACAGATATCAACTTCTGGAGAAGTGCATTGGATACAGCTGCCAAACGTATTGATGAATTCTTAGAATTAACAAAATAAAAAAATAGCGCAAGCCTTTGTGAAAAAGGAATTGCGCTATTTTTTTAGATGATATTTTTCTGAATTATTTTTCAATATTTTAATATGATAAATAAAAAACGATTTTCAAAGATTCAATCCCTGAAGTTATCTATCGGTTTCCATAATTCGTAAGTTGGATGTGGTGTTGTTCAATAAATTTTATCAACTGCTTATCGCATAAAACATCCAATTCTTTTACACGAGCTGTATGATAACTTGATGAACGATATAATTCTAAATCACAATATCCAGGATGCGTCATAATTTCAATATTTTCTTCCTTGTGTGATGCAAGTAAAGAAATCAAAGCTTCAACCGTAGCAGTTTGATCATAAAATCCTGTCACAAATGTGAAATCAGAATATCTTCTCATTGGAAGAGCATATTCTTTCGCCAGTTTTTCTGATATAGGCAACATTCCTTTTGCATCATGTACACTATGATGAGAATCAAGATGATCTGGTTTTTTATGAAATATATCAATAAATTTTTCTATTTGCGCTTTAAATTCTTCATATACTTCTTCAGGCTTTATTTGATCAAGTGTTTCATAGAATTGCTTCTTATTTTTAAAATATCCGTTGTTTAATGTTAAAGAGGGTGCACCGGTTAAAGATTTACCAAGTGTCAAGGTTAAATGAACCCCCATTCCCAAATCAGGTAAATCTTCAATCAATTCTGCACCATAAGCGATATATGGCATATTCGTTAATACGGTAGTAGAGCGTATGATTCCATTCTTATATCCATAAATAATGCCTTCTGTTACTCCTTTGGTATAGCCAAAATCATCTGCATTGATTATTAATTTCATTGTGATCTCCTTTCTTAAAGCCAGCTTTGGGCAATTGTGATAATAAATGGTAGTGTAATCATTGATAATATTGTGGATAAACATATCGTTTTGACACTATATAAATATTCTTTATCATATAAAGAAGCAAAAATTGCGATATTACTGCCTACCGGCGCACTTGCGGCGATTAGGATGGCCAAACGTATTTCCTTAGATATAAATGGAAATAAGCGCATCATACATAATGTAAACAATGGTATAATCAGCAATCGTACCATACTTGAAAAAAACAATTTTTTATCATGAAACATGGATAAAAATGATATCTGTGCCAAATATACGCCACTAATCAACATAGCCAAAGGAGTATTTAACCCAGCAACTGCCTGTAACAGGGTATTTCCCATTTCCGGCATCGGCAGCTTGCAAAAGAAAATTACACAACCAAGGATGGTAGATATCACAATGGGATTCATGAACAGTTTTTTAAATGAAATAACTTGTTGATCCTGTGTCATAATAAATAAGCCATAGGTCCATTGCAAGATATTTAACAAAGCAATATATGCGGCTATATAAAACACTGCATTTTCACCAATTGCGGCTTGTACCAATGGAATACCAATAAATCCGGCATTAGAAAAACAGGACGCAAAGTTATCTAATGGATGAACCTTTTTGAATAATAGATAAGATATCGTTATCGCAAGTAATAAGGATAATACAGATAGCATAGCGGATAAAAACAATCCCTGTACCCGTATATCCGTTTTTTCTACGCAAAAGCTTTTTATGATCACAAGTGGAATCACTACATATAATAATAAGTTTCCAAATTCTTTAGAGCCTTGTACGGTAAGCTTTTTACGTTTATAAAGCATTACACCAATCAACATGAATATAAACATCATAATGATTTGTTTTAATAAAATCATACCAATTTCCATAATTACCTCCCAGAAATAAAGAACCCAGCTTACCAGCAAGCTGAGCCCTTTTTCGTTTTATGCTTCTTCCTGTGCTTCCTTTGCCAGCAGCTGTTTATCATATGTTTTCAAGAATGGGAAAACAATAAAGCAGTCAACAACCAGCAGCGCAAACCATACAATGATCGTTTTCCAATCCATCGTTGCCAAGAATGCCTGTAAAGGTCCTGGCACTGTAAATGGCAATGTCACAAAGAAACGTCCAATAATATTTGCGTCCATCAATAAATATGCTACAGAGAAATTTAACATGGAACAGATCAATAATGGCATATATGTAAATACATTTAATACTGTAGGAATACCGAAAATCATTGGTTCATTGATATTAAACAAAGTAGGTATCAGTGCAACACGAGATACACTCTTCATCTGTGCAGATTTACACATCAACAACATGACGATTAACATTGCCGTATAGGTAATCCAGTTTCCAAACACACCATTGACTGCACCAGAGAAAATCTGTGGTAAAGGTAAATTATTTGCATATGCATCAGCATTTAAAGCCAATCCCATTGTTGTTATTGGACTAACAACTACGGAAACCATGTTTGCACCATGAATACCAAAGAACCAGAAGGTTGTCATTAAGAAGTTGATCAGTAAAATACTTGGTAAACTTCCTGATGCTGAAATCAATGGCTGGAATAATTTATAGATCAGCATTGTTAATCCACCACCAGTAAGATCAGTACTTAACATATTTAAGAATAAAAATAAAATAACATTAAATCCTAATGGTAATAATACGTTAAATGGTGCGGCAACATTTGGAGGTACTGCTGCAGGCATCTTAATACAAATATTCTTTTTGATAAAGAAACGGTTGATTTCCACAACAATAATCGCAATTAATAAACCAGTAAACATTGCGCCAGCACCCAGTTGACCTGCCTGGATCGTTGCTCCATCAGGAAAACCTGCGATACATAAGAATACAAGCAATGCGGCAATCATATTATTAATACCATCCATTTCATATGATTTTGCCAAACGATAAGATACACCAGCTACAACGTATATAGAAATAATTCCAATCGTTAAGTAATAAGGTATCATCAGTGTTGCGTTATAGGTTGCAGCCCAAGACTGCCAGCCTAATAATAATCCATTGAAGAAGTTTGTATTTTCTAATCCAGCAGGTACTGGAGGAATAGCAAGTATCATTGCAAGACCTCCAATAATTGTTAATGGGATTAAAATAGACATCCCATCACGAATGGCTGCCATATGACGCTGATTTCCCAGTTTTGTAGCGAACGGCAATATTTTTTCTTCCATAAACCCCTGGAATCTATCCATAATTCCTTGTTTTGATTCAGACATAAAAATCCTTTCTCTCCTTTCCAGCTATTTGCTGAAGTTTCCTAAATCGGTTATTTGATAACGCTTCTTATGTGCACCTAAGAAATGTTATCGCTTCCAACCACAATTACAGTCTAGCATATTTGAATGAACCATTCAATACTTTTTTAATTTTTTTGAATTATATTTGCATTTTGCTTTTTCATGTGTTTTAATATTAGTGAAGAAAGGAGAGATAAAAGTATGAAGACTAGTTTCTTTAAACGGGATGTAACTCCTGATAGATCTTGCAGAATGGGTGGTTACGATAGAAAACAAAAAAGTACTGGAGTTTTAGATCCTATACAGGTGAATTATATGAGTTTAGAAGTTGATCAAAAAGTGATACTGTTTGCGATGATTGACTGTATTTGTCTTGAAAAAAGTTTTGTAGAAGAAATTCAGGAAGAAGTATCTAAGATTATTGGTATTGCAAAGCATCAAATCATCATCAGCTGTATTCATACACATTCAGCCCCCTGTTACTTTAAATTGACATTTGAATCGGTTCCGGCTGAAACAGCGTTGACCCAAAACCTAAAAGAACAAATAAAAAAAGATCTGTTATATTGTCATCAGCACATGCAAATAAGTACTTTACAATATGAAACTTGTATGATAGATGGACTATATGGCAATCGTAATGTAAAAGATGGCTGGAGTGATAAATCATTTCATGTATTAAAATTCTTTCATAACAATCAATTAATCGGAAGCTTTGTAAATATCAGTACACATCCTACATTACTAAATGGCAATAATCTTTTATTGAGTGCTGATTTATTAGGACATGTACGAAATCAATTAGAAGAACAACTACAAGCTCCTGTTTTTATCAGTAATGGCACATGTGGAGATGTTTCCACCAGATTTTATCGAGATGGTCATGAAGATTTAGATCAGATTGCGCACGCGATTCTCCAACAATATAACCAGAAAAAAACAACAGAAAACATCACTTTAGATCAATGTGAACTTAAAGATATCGCATACGATAGTACATCTGATTTTAAAAATGATCCAATTCATTTATCGATTAGAAAACGTGTTGAAGCTGATGATACAAATCCCATGAAAGATTTATTTTTACATAAATGTGATATCAAAGAAGCTATGGGAAAGTTTACCTTGCAACTTCGTTCATTGATTATCGATTATGGTAACATCATGATAATTACTTTACCTGGGGATATTTTAAGCGCATTTGGAAAAAAAATAAAAGCGGCTTTTCCAAATAAAATTGTCATTTTTATCTGTTATAGTGGAAATTATTGTAACTATTTTGTCCCTGAAGAAGAATATGGAAAATATTTTGAAACATTTAATTCAAGACTTCAAATTGGAGAAGCTGATAAGTTCATTCAAAAAATCATTAATCTAGCTAAATGAGATATTTATATTGATTTAAACAAACGAATCAGTTATGATGAATCTGGTGATGAAAAATGAATCCTTATGAATTAATTGATTTAAAGAAAAGCTCGTTTACAAAAACCGATCTGCATATCGTAGATCTGGTCACAAAAAATGCGGATGCAATTTTCCGTAACGCAACCATTACAAATCTTGCGAAAGAATATGGCATCTCACAAGCCTCATTAACTCGTTTTATCCAAAAGCTGGGTTATCCATCTTATAGTGAATTTAAATTCGATATTTATCGAAGTGAAAAACAGTCATTAACAAATGAAGGCGGCAGCGAAAGTATTTTAGAGTCTTACAGCAATCTTATACTGCAAATGCGCAATGTGTTAAAAGATGATGATTTACAGATGATTGCTAAAGAAATCGCACAAGCTAGAAATGTTGTGACGATTGGTATGCACAAAAGTTATTTACCTGCACAATCATTTCAATATAATATGTTGAAACTGGCGAAACCATCCATTGCCTTTAATGCTGATGATCGACATGAAATCAAACATTTTATTACTTCTGAAGACGTCGTACTGTTATTTACTGCAGAAGGTGATAGTGCCAAGGAATTTATTGATGAATTTAAAGATAGAGAAGTTTCCATCATTCTAATTACCATGAATGATAAAACATCTATAAAGAAATATGCAAAACATGTGATTTGGCTGCCTAACAGCAGAAACCAGAATATGCATAAATATTTAGAAAATCAGGTTTTCTTTTTGGTATTTGCTGATTTATTAACCAGCTATGTTGCAAAAGAAATACAGAAAGGAGAATAGATCATGATCGTAATCAATTGTGCGCTAATGCAAAATGAAATCATATCATTTGTAGAAGCATATCATGAAAGCATCCACTTTGAAAAGAAAGCGGGCATTGGATTGCAATTTTCATCAGATGATGAAAAAACGTTGGCACCTGAAATAAAAAAAGCTTTGAAAGCAGATCCACGCTTCAAAGCATTATTCTTCAATGTCGAGGTAAAATAAAAAAGCCCCGCTCTGGGAGAAGCGGGAACTTTTTTAAAGAAAAAGGATTAATTTAAGGTTGGCTGGTAACAACCTTACATTATGGTATTGCAGATAGTATGATTGGTCTTATCTGCAACTATTATTATACAACAAAAATATAGTAAATTGTTGTTATTTATAGAAATTTTTTTAGATTTCTTCCTTTTCAAAAGTATTTTTATATACTTTTGGTGTAACTCCGGTATACTTCTTAAAGATTTTTGTAAAATAGTTCTGCCCCTGAAAACCAACTTCATAAGCGATTTCTTTGATTCTTTTGTTGGTTTTCAACAGTTCTTTACTTGCCTCTACACGACGTTCACTGACCAGCTCTGTGAACGTTTTTTTCATACTTGTATTTAACAGCTTACTAATATAAAAGGGAGAAACATCCAAAGCTTCTGCCATATCATTCAATGTGATAGGGCGCCGATAATTGGCATCAATGAATTTTAAAGCCTGACGAACAAGATGATTGGTATTCTTGAATCGATACGATAGCATATCCTGATAATATTTCATAATATTCATATGTATAAACAAATTCACTTCCTGAAAAGAGGTAGCGCTCAGCTGTATAGGAGCAATCGGTGATATTTCCATATCAGCATAGGTTTCTTTTAGATGTATAAATATAGAATCCATCAGCTGTTGGATATCTTCTTCCATTACGGCTTTTTCACTCGCTAATAATGATTGGGTATAATCAAGTGTATATTTTTTTACCTTCTCTTCTTCGATATCATCAAATGCCTGTATCATTTTCTGTATCAATTCATCCTTATTGCCATTGTTCTGTGGCTCTTTTTGATCATTTGCAAACTGAGCCAGTGTATTATTTTTAGCTTTACGATATGATTCATAAATATGAATATCCTCTTCAATACTGCCCACCTGTAAGGCAGGATCTATTTGTTTCCATGCTTCAAATTTCTGATGTAGTTTTTCCTTTTCCTTAGGGAATAACCAGTGTTTTAAAAATATAAAAGTGATATATTCTCCATGTAATTTCCCGGTAATGATACGATTATCCTCTTGATAAAAGAAAGCCTTCATATCCTGTTGTACATCTTCCTTGGTTCCTACGATACAAAAACCACAAACAATTTGTTTATCCAGCAATAACAATGCCTGTTTCAATGATAAATCATCTTCATTAGACATGATCTTATAGAAGCATTCATTCTCCATGATCGGGGTATATTTTTCAAGTTTATCTAACAACTCATTTTTGGTCTGTTTTTCTACACTCTTCACTTTCTGCTTTTCCATGACTTTTTCTACCGCCTGTAACATATCCGCAATATTATATGGCTTTAAGATAAAATCATCAACCCCTAGGCGAATTGCTTCTTGTGCATATGCGAAATAATCATAACTAGATAAAATCAAAAATTCACAATCCTTTCCATAAGATTGAATCCGGCGAATTACCTCTAAACCACTGAATTTAGGAATATTGATATCCGCTAATATAATGGAGGGCTGTTTTTTTTCATATAGCTGTAGCGCTTCTTCTCCATTCATCGCCTGACACACTTCTACATTTGGGATATGTTCTTCTAAAATCTTTA
>ENA-OWPJ01000437-OWPJ01000437.1-human-gut-metagenome-genome-assembly--contig:-NODE-437-length-42538-cov-131.979_pt1 | contig 42538 bp, 46 predicted proteins | sample MGYA00248264_ERZ651846 | MGnify/ENA primary metagenome ERZ651846 (study PRJEB26924, sample SAMEA4378271) | human gut metagenome | biome: human gut; feature: human-associated habitat; material: faeces...
CTGGCGGTCTATCTCTTGTTTTCGGTTGCTTGCTTCCTTACCGTACATGAGCATTCTCATAAGGCTTGTCTTAGATATTTCTATTCCACAAACCAAATCTTCCTTACTCTTTATTCTATATACATTAAAATATTTTCTTCCAACAACTTTATCATCTATTCTTATATCATATGCCTGCATTTCATCGTACTCTGCATATTTACTACCCGAAAAATATTTTACAATATTGTTTATTATTGCATTTTTTCTTTTTATATTCGTACCACAGACCTGCGTTATTGGTTCTAAAGAAATATTATCATTTTTTACCGATATAATCATATTATTATAAATCTTTCATCTCCTGCTATCTTTTCATTCAGACTTTTAGTTCCAACTAATATCTTCATATCCTCATATTGTTTTTCTGTTATCTCCAACAATCTTATATTCCCATTAACTGGAAGATTCTTTTCCAATCTTTTCTGCAATCTTTCGGAATACTGCCTATTAGGACAGGTTCTTATATAAACTGAATATTGCAGCATCACAAACCCTTCTGTTACCAGCTTCTTTCTAAAATAGCGATACTCCTTTTTTTCTCTATCTGTTTCTACTGGTAAATCAAACATGCATAAAAGTCGCATTACATCATACCTCATCTCTATCCCCCTCATATCCATCAATATCGGGAAATATAAGTTCCGTGCCATCTTTCAAACCTTTCGCATAAAGCATAACATATTCTTCCAACATATTACCCATATACATTCTTTTATTTCTATACATGACTTTATGATTGACAATATTAATTATTTTATGTCTATGATCTATTTTAAAAAATTCTTCATTTTCTAAAAGATGATACACATATAAATCTACGAATGGTCTTACCGGCTCCATTAAGTCATCAACAAGATTAAACCTGTTATATTCATTCTTATGATGTATTCCTATCTGACAATTAAGTCCATATCCAACACACAGTCTGGCTATATATGAACGGATAATTGTATATCCATAATCAAGTCCGGCATTCAGAAGTATATTTTCATTGCCTCTTGAAAAACTTGTCCCCATTAATTCATTAAAATACACTTTAGCACCATGTGCTTCTCTATTAGATGTATCTCCTGCTTTTATATCCGCACAGAAATCTTCTATTTTCTTGATTATTTCTATCCTTCTTCCTAATCTGATCAGTACTTTCTTCTGATTCAACAATTTAGCTGCAACTATCATTTTCCATAATTCATCATAGGCCTCTTTGGTATACTCCACCTGGTATCCTAATATCTTAGTTATATGACTATGATTATCATAATCTCCATAATACCCTATTGGCAGATGCTTTGCATCACACAATATAATGCCCACATTATGCTCTGCAAGATACGATAACATCCTAGCTGTTATATTTACCTTCATATTATCTATAACCAATACTGATATATCGTCTACCGATACCCATATATCATGCCCATCTCTATTGATTATTACATTATTAAGCCTGATGCTCATATTTACATCATTCTCTACTAAAACCACCTTATATCCCATGCTCATCCTCTTTCAGAAACTTTTATATACAAAAAAAGAGACACCCTCAGGTGTCTCTGATTTCGGCATAAAGCCTTATTTTAGTAGGTCTGAAAAAATTGAGTCATCACAAACCTACTATTATAATATCACATTGCCACCTGCTAATCAATACTTAATTTAAATCTTTCTTTGTATACAATTTTCTCATTTCCAAGAATATCAGTATATATTTTTCCTATATTATCAGCCTTTGTAAGTCCTATTAAATTCTGTGGTTTCAAATACTTCGCTGCCACTATTGGTTTTGTTTCTATGTAATTCTTCTGTTTAGGCATTGTTCTGGACAAAAATCTTTCTTTATAAACATCTCCATCTTTCTCATACTGAATAATGTCATTTTTATAAAAAGATAATCTAAACTCATACCCTTCACTTTCTAAATCTGTTATTTTCATACCTGATTTAAGTATTTCTTCCTTAACAAGAATATCTTCGTAGGATGCCTCATCTAATATATATCTTCCTTTGACAAACTTAAAATCTGCATATTTTACTCCTATTATTCTGTAATTATTATTTCTCCTATTATAATACAAATCAGCCCTGTAAGGCTTTAATGTGTCCATTATTACCTTTTTGTCATCTTTGTTATATCCATAATTAGCAGATATATCTATGCATGAACCAACTTCGCTATCTGCATATTTTATCTTCTTTATCACAGGACCATTGTGCTTCTTAGAATACTTTCTTATCTTTTCACCCGTTTCCTGCTCAAAAGCCACAAAAGGATTTTTTTCGTCATTGAATTGTTCATATATTGACATAAGCGTCTCAAATGTCTTTGGATCATTCTTATACATTAGAAAATATTCCTGTTTTCCTCCAGCTATAATCTTTCTAATTGAATCTACATCTTTATTATCTCTTATGTCATAGCTTACAATCTTATATATCTTATTATTGATATTTCTTGTTCCATATATAGTAGCATTACTCAAGCCACGATTAGCTTTCTTATCAACCCTATGGTGATACTTAACTATTCCATTATTCTTCTCACTTTCATCATATATTCCTCTGCTTACTACCGTTGTCTGTGGATCACCTTCTGCATTTTTAAGATTATTTCTAATCTTAAGTACCTGGGAAAATAAAGCTTCATCATAATACTTCTCATCATAGCAGGACTGAATATCTGCCTCTTTATATACTTCATTATCAAAATCTATAAACCTGCTTTGTATTTCTTTAAACTTCAATAAGCCTAACTGGGTATAACATATAATAGCTGCATCAATAGCATGATGGCTATATGATTTATCTCTATCCTTTTCTAACTTTAATCTGTTTCTTAGTTGATGCGTGACCGTTCCATTGATAACTCTTACTGTTGTGTTACAATCCCTGCTTGAAAAATATAGCTGTATAGCATTCAATATGCTGCGTGATGCATACCTCGTATCATTCAGATTCCTATTTATAAAACCTTTTACAACATCTATTTTAGTTATATCTTCACTGTATAACAGATTAGATTTCTTTTTAGGTGTAAACTTTTTATTTTTCAACACATAATCCATAAATTCGTGCACATCATAATCTCTGTTAACATTAGCCAGATACACCATTGGTGTATTATTTCTTTTACTCTGATTCTCCTCTCTGTAAACCAATACCTTATTATTTCTTCCATCATCATAAGATATACTCAATGGTATGATATGATCAACTTCAAACATATCGTGATGATATAATAAATCATTTATATTAATATATTTGCCTGAATATGGACATTTTTCTTCCTGTTCTACCCATAATTTAAGTTGTAATTCCAATCCCTTATGTTTTCTGAAATATTCATCAGTTAATTCTATATTATATTCTTGTTTAAGCTTATTTTTTATTTCTTTTAATTCGTTCTCTCTGTTCTTCTGGAACCTCTTAATTCTATCCTTCTGTTCATCCTCATTCTTGTCTCTTGGCATCTCTACTACAACATCATCTGGATATCCATACTTTTTAATAAGTGCATTTAATGCATCCAGTGCAACACTAACAGATCTTTTAACAACCGGATTATATATTTCACTTATTATAATTTCTTTTGGAATATATACACTCTTAGCAAATTCATTCTCTTTTTCCTTAAAAATACCTTTTTCAGTTAATAATACCATCTGATTTACACTTCTTTCATATAAATCTGGTATAAGCTCTCTCATAGCCCTGACTGATAACGACTGCCACTTATTAAATGCTAGTGAATTTTTTCTTCTTAAATCAATTAATGCATTAATCTGTTCTTCAGTTAGAGACACTTTACTTTCTTTAAAAGCCTCCTCTATTCCCTCTTTTTCTGTATTAATAGTAAGTATTCTTCCTATCTCATCCAGTTCATCTACTGATAATTCAGCTATATCAAAGTTAATTAGTTCAAATGCCTTTCGCATTTTATTATATTGTTCAAATGAATGGTATATATGCTTACCATTCTTATCAATTCTGGCACCTTCAATAAATGGTTTCTTATTCCCTATACAATCTCCTATTATTTTTTCTACACTCACTCTGTTAGCACTTTTTATGCTTTCTATTATAGATACCTTCTGTTCTTTTGATAACTTTTTACCATCTACAGTTATATTATTCAAATCGTTTAATATGTTGAACTCCTGTGCAGTATATGAAGCACCTGCTGCCCTGAATTCATTCTTATAAACACTGCACTTTCCAATCAGTTTTTCAAATATATTTTTTTCAGTTATATATTTTCCGTCATCATTTTTCTTAGTAGTATATTTTCCATAATCCGTCCTTGAAGATTCATTTCCCGGTCCTTCATAGTACTTTCTTTTTCTTCTGAAGATTTCCATATATTGATTAATAAATTCTTCATTCACAAGTCCATGTTCTTGCTGAACCTCAAAGAGTTTATTAAGTTCTTTTATATATGAACTTGTAGTAAATATATTACTCAATGTCACCTTTGAGCCATCTTCCTCTGTAATTTCATATTGTCCCCTATATTGTCCATAGCTTCTCATTCGTTCCTGCTGAATCTCACAAGGCAATAAATTTTGTGATTCTTTCTGATTAAGTGCAATCCCCTTCTGATAACTTCCTTTTGCTTCTTCCTCACCTAAAGCATCCTCAAGATAAGAAATCCCCCTATGCTGCAGCATATATCTAAGAACATAATATAATTCCTTTTCACTAAGTACTTTCTTAATTCCTTCATTTCTTAATAATAGAATATTCTCATCATTGTCCTCAGGTATATCATATCCACTCTTTATCCATAACCTATTAAAGTCACTTACTCTGTTTTTTCTTCTTCTCTGCAGTCTTCTTGATTGCCTTGCGCTTCTTCTCTCTACATTTTTACTTGCATCTGCAGATTCAAATAAATCTGAAACTACTTCTTCAATCTCTAAAGTCTGATTATTAATAACTGCCACACCTACGGATGCTACTCCAATATCCAATCCCAAAATGTATCCCATTATTTTCCTCCTCATCTTTATTTTATAATTTATTAGTTTGCTAATTCATTATAATATTTTCTTCAATATTTATCTATATTCTACCACCATCTAAAAAAGGAATTGCCGCAAATTTACAACAATTCCTTTTTTCTTTTTATTATATTTTAAATTTTATCTAAAACGCATTATATATCTTTTTAGTATACACAAAACGCACTTCCACTGTTAAATCTATTTATAATAATCTTTATTTTTATCAAGAAGCTCTATCATTTTTTCCTTTACATCTTCTGGTTCTAACACTTCCACGTTGCCAAGTCCTATAAGCCATCCTAATAATACATTTGATTTGACCGCACAGAATGTCACAACCAATTTCTTTTCCTCAGCTTTTTCATTATGTTCATTATCAGCTGATTCTATATCCTGTTGACATATTGCTTCTTCTTTTATATCTATCCATTTTCCGAACTGGTCTATAAAAGTTCCTACAAGGCTTTCAGGTATTCTTACCTTGATTCTTCTTTCTTGGTCAGTATACATTCCCATTCTTTTTGCAACGTATGTATCTGCATTAAAATGCATGAATAACTCTTTGCCTTGTCTATCAGTTTCCGTTATTTCAATATTATCCAGCTTATCTACTCTGTAGTGACGTTCCTTACGTACTCCATCTTTTTCAAATGTATCATATCCATATAGATAATACCTGTCATTTGCCCATATTAGTGTCCATGGATTGATTGAATATTTTCCTTCTATATTCTTCCTTACAAGCTGTTTATGATTATTCCATTTCATATAATCAAATATAATCTGCTTATTTTTCTTTATTGCCTCCTGAATAATCCTGACATTCTCCAATATTCTGTCATTCTCGGCTTTTGCCACATTTACACACTGTATACTTCTATCAAGCTCTTCTCCATCATATATACTTCTTAATGTTTTAAGCTTTTTTATCATATTATCAGCTATGCCTTTTTCTATAAAATTTGAAGCATATACGGCATCTGTTATCAACTTAAGTTCTTCTTTATCAAGAAGTCTCCTATCAATATAATACCTTGCCGCCTGACCTTTGCCCCTATGTATATCTATCCCCATTTCTTCTTCAAGCTGATCCAGATATCTTGCAATACTATCTCTTCCACATTCAGCAGTCTCCTCTGCCATATAATCTTTAATATCTGACATAGATAAGGGATGTTCTTTATCCGAATATTTCATAAGCACCTGATATAATATCAATGCATTATTTTTCCCTTGTTTCCCCATTAATTTCACATCCTTTTTCATCTTTTTTGTATGTTCATCTCATGCATTAACTCCCCTATATTCTACTTAATATCCATAATAAATTTCTCAAGCTTATCATGATTATCCTTTGCCATTTCGCTATTACGGTCTGCTAATGCAACCTCATTTTTTATATTTTTAAGTGTCTTTGACAACTGCGCCATGCATCTGTCATTATCTCCGCCGCCACTAAATGTAAATACTGCATCTATTTTATCAGCTATTCCATATTTTTTTATAAATGTATTTACTGGTGCGGCTGGCATTCCTGCCCATATAGGTGTGCCTAATATAATTTCATCATAGTAATCTATATTATCTGGAACACCTTTTATCTGTGGTTTTCTACCAAATGTTGACTGCATTCCACCAACAATCATCTGCCTTACTGTATTTTGAGGCAATGGCTTAAGTAGCTCTATTTCAAATATTTTAGCACCAAGTTTTCTTGCTATTTCTACCGCTGCTTCTTTTGTATTTCCTGATAATGAATAATAAACAACTGCTTTGCTCATAACTATCTCCTTTGCCTGATAAATGTAATAATATTATTATAAAAGAAAAGAATATGTCTGCTTCGCAGCCGCATTCTTTTCCTTTGCGCTCATTATATCACGATTCGTAGCTTTGCTACTCACCGCTGCTATCGCAGCTATCGTGATCGTCATTCGCCGTTCGCCAGAAATCTGCAAGCAGCTTTCTGGCTCTCTTGCGCTCATTACATCATAATAACACACAAACAGCATTGTTGAAAAATTATATGACACTTGTTTTTAACTAATTTTAAAACAACTTATTTTAAGACTAAATGTTATTACTGCAATTACACATACGCCATTTCATGGTTTTAATTACTACATCAAAAGGTATTGTTGATAATAAAATATTGACATCTCTGCCACGATGTATTATCATTACAATAGTTTGAGTATCAAAGTGTTGTAATAATGGTTCAATAATTCTTGTATACTCCAACAATATATACTATAGAAATGAGGATTGGTTTAATATGGATCTTAGTGTGAATAAATATAAGCTTCCTGAATTACATATTGGTAATAAAACAGCAAGGCTTCCTATTATACAAGGTGGCATGGGCGTTGGTGTCAGTTTAAGCAGTCTTGCAGGTGCAGTAGCAAAGGAAGGGGGCGTCGGAATTATTTCAACCGCCCAGATTGGTTATGATGATGATGCATTTGAATATGATCAGGCCGGCTGCAATTTAGCAGCAATAAAGAAGCATATCCGCAAAGCTAAAGAAATTTCCGGTGGTAATGGAATTGTTGGCGTAAATATTATGGTTGCACTTAAACATTATAAAGAACATGTAAAAGCAGCGGTTGCCGCAGGTGCCGATGTAATTATCAGCGGTGCCGGTCTTCCGATTGATTTACCAGCACTTGTAGACAAAGCCTGTCAGACTAAGATAGCTCCTATCGTATCATCAAAAAGAGCTGCACAGCTTATATTAAAAATGTGGTCACATAAGTATGACCGAACCGCTGATTTTATCGTAATAGAGGGACCAAAGGCTGGCGGTCACCTCGGATTTTCTAATGAACAGCTGAACAATACAGCTTCACTTGATTTCGATAATGAAATAACTAATATTATAGAATGTAAAAAAGAATATGAAGATAAATACTCCAAAAAAATACCTGTTATTGTTGCAGGAGGAATATTCGATAAACAGGATATTATTCATGCAATTAAGCTTGGAGCTGATGGAGTACAGATAGCAAGCAGATTCGTTGCTACTAAAGAATGTGATGCATCACCTGCTTATAAACAGGCTTATATCAATGCCAGACAAGAAGACGTTCAGATCATCCAAAGTCCTGTCGGAATGCCTGGAAGAGCTCTTCGCAATGCATTTATTAAACAACTTGACAATTCAAGAATTCCAATTTCCAAATGTTACAATTGTCTTGAAAAATGTAACCCTGCAAAGGTTCCATATTGTATTACAAAAGCTCTTATAAATGCTGTAAAGGGAGATGTAGATAATGGCTTAATCTTCTGCGGTGCCAATGTTGGACGGATAAATGAGATTACAACTGTACATTCACTTATGAAGGAGCTTACAGAATAACTACTGCCAGTTACTTGCCAGCCGGATTATCCTGCTGGCAATATTAAATACTGTGCTTTGTATCCTGGCTGGCAGTCCAGTTGTTCTATACTCTCTTATAAATAATAGGAACATCATATCCGAAAGTTCTCTTTCCATTCACTTCCATGCTTTCTGATACCTCAAGGCAAGTTTCTGAAAAACGTTCCCATAATCTGAATATCATAACAGGAGTAAACTGGCTTACGCTTCCTCCCTCCCAGCTTCCATTATTTTCCTTATATAATGCTGGTGTAAACTTCTCAGATTTTCTAAGTTCACTATAATCTACACTCTTCATTGAGTTATAGGAAAATGTATTCTTGTCTTCGCCTGCAGGAATTTCATAAGAAGAAAGTATAATTCCATCGTCACTATCTGTAATTAGAAATAAATGTGGTGATGCATGACGTTTTCCATCTGTTTCATAATAACTTTCCTCTACAACAAATATTCCATTAAAATCCTCTGGTATATTTTTTATTTTATCATTGCAGACTGTATTTATATGTTGTGCATATGGAAAGCTTTTACCAGCCTCCTTCATTTCCATAAACTGCTCTTTGTTATCAAACTCACCAGTCATAAGATCTACAAAATTTTTAATTTTCATCATAATGTTATACCTCCATGTGATAATATTTTATTATAATACTTACAATTCTAAAACAAAAGCTTAAGTCCCATAGCTATAATCCACATATATGCACAAGTTTTCGGAATCATTAAAAGTCCAACCTTTGGTTTAGTTTTGCTGAATAAGGTTACTGGTATATAGCATCCAAATGAAATAATAATTGCTGCTGCCATCCTTGTCAGATGATATCCATAAGCATTTCCTGAAATCAAATATAGAATAATTACTCCTATACCTGTAACTACAAAGACTGAATTTCTGATAACGGATAATTTCATATTTCCCTCATCTGTACACCAATTATTCTGTGGTAACATACATATTACAATTCTAACAATTGCTGATATCCATATTATAACCTCAATTATTACTGGTATTGTAAACCCTGGAAATGTAAATTTCCAGATATACATCAAAATAATATAAAAAGCTGTCATTGTAATAGAAGATATCTGTAATCCAATTCCTAGCTGTTTCTTTATCTTATCACTACTTCCACATACTGCTCTGATAATTCTTGGCACAAGATGAAATGCATCTCCACCGCAAAGTGTTAATGTTAATATTCCATAAAGAATAAATAACATATTCCCATTTGAATATATAAAAAATAATATTGCAGCAACAAGATCAAAAATCAGATATGCTGCATCAAATATTGCTTCCATAACATCTGGAAGCTGTGGTTTATAATTGTTCTGCTTCATTACTAGTTCTGCTCCTTATACTCTTTTATATATTTTTCTGCATTATTGCAGATCTTATCAAACACATCTATGCACATATGCTTTTCTTCTTCTGTTAAACCACTTAAAACATCCTTAGCAAACTGTTTCTGTGCGTTTATTCCTGCTTTTACAATTATCTCTGCCTTATCTAATAAAACAATCTCAATATGCTTTTTATTATCCTTACTTTGTATTCGTTCAACAAGACCTTTATTTTCAAGATTCTTTAGTGATGTTGAAACGTGGGATTTTGTTGATTTTCTAATCTTTACTATGTCTGCTGCTGTATTATGCTGAGGATTATTATGAAGGAACATAAGTATATCATATTCCATCTGTGTTAATTCATATCTGTCGCACACTTCTCCTGAAAGTAATTCATAATAGCTTGTAATTGTTTTATGCTTATCCCAGAAATACATCCTGATCCCCTTTACTATCGTTCTTTTTAGAACGATTATAGACGGATTATTTTGTAATGTCAATCAATTTTTTCTTATTAAACTCACAAAATTTTTTCTTATTCAACTCACAAAATCTTTGCTCTATTTTGTGTAATGATTTTTATGTAAGCATTAGTGATAAAATAAGAGCAAGTACTGAAAGGTTTTCGTTGCCTTCGTACTTGCTCTTATTTATATCAAAGTTATTATATATAATTGTATATTGGTGGTTTACTTGTCTTTAATTTTTTTATCAATCTTATTGCACTATTTTCGCAAGCCTGCAATCTTACTTACGCCAGATTCTTCTCACCTTCATTTTGTTTCTTTCCCACCATTCTCATAACTTCCTTCCATGCCGGTGAGAACAGATAATAACCTATTAATTCTTTCAGACTTATTTTCGTGATGTCCATATTCGTCAAATATACTTACAGCATTCATAACCGACATAAGATGCTCATGAACCATATGTGCCTTTACGGGTGCCTGTTCAAGCAGATTTCCGTGATTTACCCCCTCCTGTTCACCATTGAGAAGATAAACAGCTGCATTTCTGTTTTTTACATTATTATTAACTACGTAGTCTGCAAACCCCGGATACCAGAACGAACCGCAGACTGAAAATATAGTAGAAAATGTTTCATCAAAATACAGGCTATATATAGCAGCAAGACCGCCCAGTGAATACCCACCATATGCCATTGATTCTGCATATACATTATAATGCTTGCGGATGTATGGAACTATTTCCCCAACAAGCTGGTTATGATATTCCCTGCACTCACCACCAAAGTCTTCAGCCCCATCTCTTATCGCTTTATATGTCCATGGTGTATATGCAGCCAGCCTGTTTTTGGGGATAAGTCCAACATATATCTGATTATCAGGCTGTTTAATATTATTTACTATTTCTCCATCATTTATAAATATCACTTTATATTTTCTGCCGCATAAATAATTATCCGGGAGCCGCACAATTATTTTAATACCCGATATTTCAATATATTCTATCATATTTAATTCACTTCTCTTATTCACATATTATTTAACACTATCTGCAATCTTTGATAATGCATCGAATACAGCTGGTCCATAATCCATAAATTCATCATATCCTATTGTAACTATTTTCTTATTCTTTATAGCTGCAACATCAGATACTGCATCAGATGAAAGCAATTTATTAACTGCATCTGCATCATTCTTTGCATTGCGGTCACTTGTTACATATACTATAAGCTCAGGATTCATTGTTACAAGTGTCTCTAATGAGAGACCCGATGTACCTGTTGATACATTTGTATATCCTAACTTATTCAACATATTCTCCTGTAAAGATGATTTATATGTACCAAATGTATTTCCATCAAATGCGCACATTACAAGTGCATTTTTCTTGTCTGTTCCTGTATTTCCTACTGATGTCAGGACTGAATCATATTTCTTCTGAAGTTCATCTGCATATACGTCTGCCTTGTCCTGAACATTAAATATAACACCAAGATTCCTAACATCCTGTATAACGCTTTCAATCTTAGTCTCTCCCTTGGTTACACTTGCAGCCTGTGCATAAACTTCAACACCATTCGCATTCCATTGCGTATATTCACCCAGAGATTTATCAGAAAACATAGCCGCTCTGCCCACGATTATATCCGGCATCGCAGATAAGACTATTTCTTTAGATATAGTTTTCTTATCACCCAGCTTATTTATATTTGCAATACTGTCCTTATATATTGAGGTGACTTCATTGTCCGGATTCATCATTCCGACTATTTTATCACCAAGCCCTAATTCAATAAGTGTTTCTGTTGCTGACAAATTATTCGTTACAATTCTTTCCGGTGCTTTATCAAATGTCTGCTTAACTTCATTACCAGATGCATCATATGTTGTTATTGTTACAGGATACTGTGTCTGCTTCGATTCATCCTGTAACTGCGAACTGCTGTTACTATCATTGGAACCTGTATTACCACAACCGGTAAATAATGCTGCTGATGTAACTGTTATTGCTAAAACTGTTATTAGTGATTTGAATTTTCTCATTGCTTCAAGTCTCCTTTATTATACATTTATATTTTATATCATGTGTATTGAATTAATATCTGATTACTGCCACGATTGATAACTTCACATTCTACATCATATATTTCTCTCATATTATCTTTTGTAATAACCTCTTCCGGTTTTCCTTTATATCTTATTCTCCCATCCTTTATAAGATATATATAATCCGAAAATCTACATGCCAGCTGTATATCATGCAAAACTGCAAGAACATTTACATTTAATTTTTTTACAATTTTTAATATTTCAAGCTGATATTTAATATCCAGATGATTAGTCGGTTCATCAAGCAGCAAAAGTGTAGGCTGCTGTGTAATCGCCCTTGCCAGCACCACTCTTTGTTTTTCACCGCCTGACAATGACAAATATGAACGATTTCTTTTTTCATACATACCAACGCTTTTTAATGCATTATATGCAATCTCATAATCTTCTTTTTTCTCCTGCTCCATCATCTTTAGATGAGGGGTACGGCCAAGCATAACAACATCAAGCACAGAACAGTCAAAATTAAGATTATTGAACTGTGCAACAACTGCCATATTCTGTGCACTTTTTCTTATGCTTATATTATCCAGAGGTTTTCCATCCAGATATATCGTTCCAAAATCTGGTTTTGCTATTCTGTAAACCGTCTTTAAAAATGTGGTTTTACCACAACCATTTGGTCCTAGTATCGTATGAAACTCATTATTACTAACACCTAGCGATATTCCATTTAATATTCTGCTGCCCTCTATACTGTACTGTATATTATCACATCTAAGTTCCATAACTACTCCCTGCCATAATTCTTCTTAGCTACAATGTATATAAAAAATGGAGCACCAACCAGAGCTGTAAATATTCCTATAGGAAGCTCTGCATTCTTAACCAGTACTCTTGCAAGAACATCAGCCCATATAAGAAATATCGCTCCAAGAAGTATCACCACCGGCACTAATCTCTTATGATTCGTTCCGGCAAATGCCCTTGATATATGTGGTATTATAAGTCCTACAAAACCAATTATTCCACAGCTTGAAACAAGCACACCTGTTACTACTGCTATTAATGTCATATAAACTTTTCTGTACAGGCTTAAATTTATTCCAAGTGTAACTGCTGTTTCATCACCTAACATCATCGTATTAAGTATACGATACTGCGTACAGAAAAATAATGTAACAGCTATTACAACAACTGCTGGAAGTATAATGCTTTTCCAGCCTGCATTAGCAAGTGAACCCATTGTCCAGAACTTGATTGTCATTATGCTGTCAGCATTGGCTCCAACTGAGATAATAAAGTTAGAAAATGCTGTAAACAATGCATTAACAACAGTTCCTGCAAGAATAAGTCTTGTCGTAGTCATTTTTCCATGTCCTGAAGCAATTCCAAGAACCATAACTGTTGCTATAACTGCTCCCACAAATGCACCACCGGAAACAAACGCTCCCAGTCCCATAACTATAAGCAGAGTTGCACCAAATGTAGCACCTGATGACACACCAAGAATATATGGCTCAGATATTGGATTATTAACTGTTGCCTGCATCACACATCCACATAATGCAAGTCCGGCACCGGCCAACAAGCCAAGAAGAACTCTTGGCAATCTCATATTCCAGACTATTGCAATCATTGCTTTGCTGGACGAATTGTATATTTCATCATTGTGTATAAGCTTTCCAAGAATAATTTTATATGTGTCTGATACTTTTATATTCACCTGTCCAAGTGATACCGCCGTAACAACTGTAATCACAAGTGCTGCCATCAGGAAAATTATTACAACCACATATAATGTTTTAGATTTGGAGATATCATTTACTTTTTCCAACCTCTTGTCCTCCAAGACTAATTATAGTTGCCTTTAACTAACTTCAATAGATTAAAACATACCTTTCTAATTTTGTCAATGAAAAATTTTTCTAATAATTCTAATCTAATAATTCCAATATAAAATTTTTTCTAATAATTCCAATAAATAAAATAAGAGCAGGTACCAGAAAGTTTTTGTTCCCTTAGTACTTGCTCTGTTTCTTTGTATCAAAGTTATTATATATAGTTGTAGGTTGGTAATTTACAGGTATTTTGTAAAATGTTCCTTGTCCAATTCATGTCCTTGAGCCATCCATTTTTTTACTATATCAATGGCTTCTCCTGATTCGCCACATAATCCCATTACACTATTTATTAATACATCTCTTTTGCTTAGTTCAGGATTTAAAGTCGTCATTGCCAATTCCTGATATTTATTAATCTTCATTCTAATCTCCATTTCTGAACAACTTTTGTTGCGAAGAGGCGAAGAAAAATTTGCGCAGGAAATTGTCGATTTCTTTACATTGATAAAGTTCAATTTATCTCTCGATTCATAATTTTCTCTTCAAGTAAATTACCCACATGCTTTGTTTCAAAGAACATTTCTTTATTTATAACAACAATTATAATTGCCGCAATAACAACAAAAATAGTTTGTATACATTTTGTTTCAGGAGTCATGTTTATCTTTTCCTGCATAATATTTATAAACAAATGAAAAATAATTGTTGCAAGCATACTTCTGTTATTCTTTACATATACCCATGTCTGAAGGAAATCAAGTGGTATCACGCTAAGAAGAAAGTTAATCACATACATGATTCCCATCTCTTTAAGTCCATACTGGTACGTTCCAGGTATCCAGAATAATGGCACATGCCACAAAGACCAGATACATCCAAAGATGATAGACTCCTTAAACCAGCTGTTGTATGCACCAACAGCATCCTCTCCATAACCTCTCCAACCTAACTCCTCTATGCAGGATGCCAACAAAATTGTAAGAAATGCAGACGTACCACCTATAGAAAATGAAAAGTCTTCTGTAAATGAAAACTGATTTATACTACCGCCAAATAATACTGATGTACCGATTGAAGCCGTCACTATCACAGCAAATATCAGCACTGCAATTAATATATATTTAGGTTTTATTCTATAAAACCCAATCAGCTTCTTCTTAAAGTCATTAATGAGTGCTTTATTCTTAGACGTAAATACAGTTACTACGGCAACCACGGCAGGTGAAACCAAGCCAAGAAACATTCCAAGATAAAGCCCCGTCCCTTCATTAAGTAAAATTGCAAATAGCCACCAGAACCAAGTGCAGGCAAATGTAATCAAATAGAATCTGACCGGTCGATATATATACTTTTCCATGACTACACCTCAGCCTCTACAATCACAAGCTCACTCTTTATACCATTGAGCTCAATGTAATTGTCTGCTTTGGCATCTGAAAAATCATCAACCTTTTTGCCCTGTCTCTCATAATAAATATGAGTTGCTATTCCCTTTTTTGTGCTTCTAAATCTATAATCTGCAGGAATTGTAAGTCTTGATGTTGCTGACAACTGATTAATCTCAAGCGCACCCTCATGTGATAAAACACTGATCTGCATATCAAGATTTGAATCTATCTCAATTTCACTTTTATTTCCCTGAAGGGTAACTTCGCTAATTTTGCCATTTACCTCAATATGTTCATTTTCTATATCAGTAATATTCAGTGTCCCTGCATTAACTGATAATTCGATTTTTCCAATATATTTTACTGGAATAAAAATAGTAATGACCAAACTCTCCTTTGCATCTGCTTCACTGGCTTCATTAAATCTGTTAAGATCAATATCGATTCGGTTTTTTATATCATCAATCTTTACTTTATAATCTGCCAGAAGATTCTTATAGACATTTGAAAACATTGCGACTTCAATTTTTTCTCCATGATATGCCTTTAAATCTACAGCATATGCTCCACCAAGCTTGATATCAAAATTCTTCTTACCATCAATATCGTATTCAGTACGACTTTCATAGATGTAATCAGACTGCTTTTTCTCTGATTTCTCATTCGAAAGTAATTCATCTACTGATATCTGGAAGAAAGCTGCTATTGCCATCAGATTTGCAATATCCGGTGTTCCTGTTCCGTTCTCCCATTTCGACACCGCCTGTCTTGTCACATTACATGCCTCAGCAATGTCATCCTGTGTAAGCTGATTCTTTTTTCTGTAAAACTTAATATTGTCACCTATCAAAATAAGTACCTCCAATTCAATTTATACCCAAAATTATACCGACAGGTGGCTGAAAGTAAAGAAAACATTGGTTGCAAACGCGCAACTTTGGGATGGTTGCTATTCAATCTTGCTTTTTATTTCTATAAAGCATATATCTTTTCTGTCCCAAGATGCTCAAATGGTCTAAACAGTTCTCTTAAGGAATCTGACTTCGACCAATCAATCTTAGAAACAAATGTTCCAAATGAGCGCATTGCATTTTTAGGATTTACCTGATTGAGAAGAAATTTCCATTTCCATTCCCATACACGCCTTCTGCTTTGATTCCGTCTGTGTCTTTTCTTTCACCTCTTCCGCAGCGTACACTCCCTGTTGTGTTTTCTTTGAAAAAAAGACGGACATACATGCCCGCCTTCTCCATGGTTATTTTCTCGTTTCATTTTTTAACTATCGTTTCTATGAATTCAAATTTTCTCTGCGTTTCTTTACGGTAATAATCAATCCCGTTCCGGAAAGAATTAATAGTATAAACAGCCATACACTCGGTGTGTTGTCCCCGGTTTTAGGTGCAGTCACATCCTTCTTATCAGTTCCACTCGATGGCTTGTCATCAGAGGAATCGCTATTGTTATTGTCATTCTGGTTGTTATCACTGTTATCAGAGGTATTTGCTTTGATGGTAAATGTGGTGCTTGCAGAACCATCCGTCCAAAGGATTTCAACTGTATTGGTTCCTGCCGAAAGTGTATTCAGGTAGGAAGCTTTCAGTGTGATAATGGTAGAGCCTTCCTTTGCAGTGTAGTTGCTCCTGTCTATCAAATTTCCGTCCACCTTAACTCCGGTAAACTTGGAGAAGTCTCCGTTACCCCGGATGGTGATATTACCATCACTGTCATGCGTCCAACTACTGTTTGCTCCATCAATAATCTGATAGGTGTTATTCGGTGTGTCAGGATTATCGGAACCGCCCGCATCCTGTACGGTCAATGTTGCGGAATTACTCTCTACGTTTCCTGCGCTGTTTGAAACAACACACTTATACTTAAATCCGTTGCAGCTTATATTGACTGTGGATGTGGTATAGCTCGTTGCCGTTGCACCGTCAATGTTTACCCATCCTTTCCCATCATTTCTGTCTATCTGCCACTGATAGGTAAGATCTGTACCGCTTGCTGCTATGGTAAAGGACGCAGTCTCACCTACCTTCACTGTCGCATTGCCAGGCTGTGTGGTTATGCTTGGTGCAATCACATCCGGCACATCCGGTGTCTGGCTTTCCTGTTTAAAGGTAACTTCTATGGTGTGATCAGTATTCACATCACTAAAGGTGTAGCTTGTGGTTGCTGTCACTTCCGAACCATCCACCTTTACGTCCGCAATATAATATCCTTCGTTCGCCTTGATTGTATATGTAAGCTGACCTGCGGCAGATACCGTTGTCGTGCCACCAGGAGAGATTGTTCCACCGATACCTGCCGTTGCGGTAATCTTGTAGCTTGCTGTACCGCTCGGAGGCGTTATGCCCGCATCCTGTACGGTCAATGTTGCAGAATTACTCTCTACGTTTCCTGCGCTGTTTGAAACAACACACTTATACTTAAATCCGTTGCAGCTTATATTGACTGTGGATGTGGTATAGCTCGTTGCCGTTGCACCGTCAATGTTTACCCATCCTTTCCCATCATTTCTGTCTATCTGCCACTGATAGGTAAGATCTGTACCGCTTGCTGCTATGGTAAAGGACGCAGTCTCACCTACCTTCACTGTCGCATTGCCAGGCTGTGTGGTTATGCTTGGTGCAATCACATCCGGCACATCCGGTGTCTGGCTTTCCTGTTTAAAGGTAACTTCTATGGTGTGATCAGTATTCACATCACTAAAGGTGTAGCTTGTGGTTGCTGTCACTTCCGAACCATCCACCTTTACGTCCGCAATATAATATCCTTCGTTCGCCTTGATTGTATATGTAAGCTGACCTGCGGCAGATACCGTTGTCGTGCCACCAGGAGAGATTGTTCCACCGATACCTGCCGTTGCGGTAATCTTGTAGCTTGCTGTACCGCTCGGAGGCGTTATCGGCGCTGTATCCGCCGTAAAACTCCAGCTTCCACTGAATACCACGGTTGTATCGTTTAAACTGCCGGTACCCCAGCCCGAAAAAGCCCATGTGCCGTTTTTGCCATCCTTTGGCGCCTTAATGCGAGTTGCAGCGGTATATTCCGTATCCACAGCATCCCTCGCCTGCTGCTCGCTGGAATAGGAGTTGCTATTCTGCGGCAGCGTTACGCCTGTCGGGAATACAGAGCCCCAATCATATTTCACCGTATAATTTTTTGTCACCGGCGGCTCGGGGCGTTCCTCAGTCCTTTTATAAATATAACGAATCGTCATACCATTGCTCGGGACAGCATTTTCCATTCCCTCCGCGTGAACAAAAACGTAGCCGTGCAGTTCCTGCGGCGGCTGCCAATCAACCTTTTTGCCTACCGGAACAGTAAAGGTAGTCGGCATGGTGTTTGGAACATCTGTGCCGTCCTCCAGCTGATATTGGATGGTGACATCGACATAGCGCTGCTTCTCCGTATCATCATGAGCCAATACCTCGCCTGTCGCACCATCTACAATATCAAAGCCGATGGTATCGCCGTATTGCAGAATGGCATTCTCCGGAATCGTGTAAACCAGAGAGCAGTTGACAAGGCCGGAATCAAAGTCGCTGCCCTTGTAATCCAATGCACCCTTTGGCCAGAATTTGCTTTTCTCTTTCCAAACAGGGATGTCAAACTCCTTTGTAGTGAAAACCTGCTTCCCATCTGTCGTGACCGCTTTGTCACCGTTGGAATGTTCCACCCACAGGCGCAGGGTCACAGTCTTCGCTTGGGTATCCGAAAGATTTTGTATAATGGTACGCAGCTCAACCTGCTGCCCCTTCATTTTGCTATAATCAAAGTTGTTTTTACTGCCGCCGCTTAATAGACGGCTATTCCTGTCATATTGATAGCTCGCATATGCGGAGGAATTCGCTGCCTCAAAGGCAAAAGGTTTTTCTGCAGGATTTCTGTAATCACCGATATACTTTTTCACCTCAGGAACAGCCACATAAAGCGCAGGGGGATTTTTAATGAGCTGACTCATAACCTTCATGCCCTGCAGCTTGCACACATCGCAAAAATCATTCTGAAAGGTTTCTCGCATCAGACAATCCCTGCTGGAATTATAGGTATAAGGATAACTGTCATAATGCGGGCAGGTATAGGTATTGCGGAAGCCAAGCAGCTGCTTCCACTTCACTTTCGTGGGATCTTTTGTTGCAGTCATATTCAGCGATGTAGTGTAATTCCACTCATCTACAGGAACCGTGCTATAATTATATTCATCTCCCAGATGGAACAGACCGTGTCCCAGTTCATGCCGCTGGGTAAACGCAGAATATGCGTTTCTCGCTGACGCAACAATATAGTGAATACCATATTGTTTATTATCATGAGAGCCACCGAAATACTCACCGCTATTCGCCAACACAACGAATTGGTTGATATTTTCATACACATAATCATACTGTCTATAATTATGATCCATCGTGTTTTCGTTTGGATGCGTTTCATTAGGAATATGTGCGTCATGAATCTTCTCGATAAACGCAGGGCCTATGATGCGCTCCAAAACATGGTTGCGCCAGTTCCCTTTGTTAGTAGAAATTCCTCCTTTGGCGGTCGCAGCAAAAAATGTGCTGGTACCGCCATAGCCATCCACCGATGCCGTGCAGAGTGCATAGACATTAAAGCGATCCGCCATGCTGCGATATGGCTCTATCTGCAATACCTCCCCCCACAGCTTTTTTACATCCTCGACAAACTGCTTTTGCTGGCTTTTGGTGTAGCCCTCGGCGCAGTACACAATCACCATGTTCTCCTTATCGCTGCGAGGCTTCTGGATTGTATACACCGGTACGGTTACATTTGCATATGCAGGATCCTCAGTGTAGAGGGTACTCATCTCCAGCTGTAGATACTCATCCGTGTTCACATTCCAGTCACCATTCACATCCTCTCGCACAGCGCCGGATATGCCAATGCTGTCATCCGGCGCATCCGGTGCGGAAACAACATAAGGGTCCTGTGCGCTCTGTCCTGTGCCGGATGATACGGTGTAATTTTCCGTATTCAGATAGAAGGCAGGACGAACGCCGTAATATCCCTTATAGGGTGCGTCACGCAAAATATTCCCTTGAGGGGTCACAAATCGCATATCATGGTTACAGGTTGTAATCGGTGTACGCAGCCAATAGTTCCATGCTACACCGCTTCTGTTTTTTGCGATATGGTAGCCGTTCAGGTTATCATTAACCGTTTTGAGCTGCTGAACATCCAGCAGAAAAACTCTATCCCAAATATATTCATAATGGGCACTGTCATACCCATCCGCTACCGTATCAATTGTGGTGTTATAGGGAAGATCAACACCGGCTGCGTCGATATAACCTGCCGTATACTCCGGATGGGAAACGATAGAACGCTGCTTCACCGTTCGAATCGCTCCCAGCTCATCCGAACGAAAGCTGCGAAGGAAGCCCTCCTTTTGGTCATATGCTGCCGTTTTAGGATAGACAGAATCCTCTGTTGGCGGATTTCCGCAAAGCCATTTCACTTTTCCTGCTTCAGCGTTGGAATTGAGCCAAGAACGTATGTTGCTGTCTCTCCAGTGGTTAGAACCAAAATTATCTCTCCAGCTATTGCGCCGGTGCGAGCCTGTTTCGGCATTTTTGTTGGTTTTTGCATCATAGGGCATGTAATCACACAATACTCTATCCGAAAGCATCAATGGCCCATTGCTATCCTTCGCTACACAACGCCACACAATTGGCACTCCCCCATAAGTACCCATCTGAATGTAGTCACCAATTTCGATGGTTGGCTTGTTATCTGCCGCCCTAACCTGCAAAGGGCATAGCACCAAAATTACCGCAAGCAGCAGAGATACCGTTCGTTTGCCATATTTATGTTTGATAATATTCATAAAGTCCTCCTTTTGTCATTCTCTCCTGAGCGTCATTCACGGTCAGTAGGCTTCTACCCCCCCCCATTTTTGACATATGTCAATTTATACAATTGCTGCATCATCGATATTCACCTCATTTCTACTTGAGTTATTGCAAAAAATAGGTCTTTCTGCGATAACCCCTTGTGCCAAATGCTGAAACACCTTCATAAAGATGTAATAGCTTATTTATTTTAGAAAAGTATCCGACAAAAAACTCTACACTTCCGACAAAAAATATATATATTTTTCAAATCGTATCATGGCGATGTACATTTGTCAATGATGTGACACCTCAAGATCACCACAGTCCTGATACTTCTTATACATGTCATTGATATAAATCGTAGGCGAAATATTCCTGCCTTCCTCTCGTAAGATGATGCCATCAAGAGTCACATTCACCTTTTCCACGGGTTCTGCCACAAGCTCCATTCCTTTGAACTTCTCAGGCATATAATCCATAAACTTTTCTTTTACTACTTCCTTAAAAATCTCGTAATTCATCATATTACGGTTCCTCCTTAATCTAAATTGTCATATAAAATCCCTTCATCATCAGGATTTTTGTGTTCTCTGTAACTGTTGTCTTCTTCGATTCCCATATCAAAAGTGGTATGAGATTTTCTTTTCTTTCTGTAATAATTCTTGAGAAACATACACTTTCTACAGTCCTCACAGAATAATTCTTCCGGCGGAATGCCAAGTGCCTTTGCAATCCTGTTCAACGTTCCCGTCCTTGGAACTCTTGAACCATTTTCGTATTGGGCAATTCTTACATCACCTCATCTCCCTGATATGAAGCATCAACATCAAAAATCTTATCAGACTTCACATATCCCTTTGGTGCCTCAATCTCTTTGACATAATACTGTCCAAGCGGAAGGTCAGAGGTAAATGCAGCCTTTCCATCCTTGCCTGTTACTGTTCTCTCAATCTGTTTATCAGCTTTTACGATTACCTTGCCATCTTTATTTACGATATCTTCTTTCGCAAATAAACCGAATACTGCTCCTTCAAGTGCTTCCTTAGTCTCTGAATCCGTCTTGGTTACAGTAATCTGCACTTTCTGACGCTCATTTGTCACATCCATTCCTGCGAAAACAACCTTTGTATTCTGGTCGATATAGGAAAGGTCTGCCTCGATCGGTGTATCATCTAATACAAATCCATCAATGGTCTTTGTCTCAACAAGATAATACTTGCCAAGTGGAAGGTCATCAACTCTTGCGATACCCTTATCATTTGTCACGATGGTTGCCACCTTGTCTCCTGCCTTATGATATACAGTGTCAAGTCCGTCAGCACTTACGATTGTTTTCATCATTGACCAGCCATGATCAATGCCGATTACTTCTAACTTGTTATTCATGTTCCTTTCACTCCTTTTCTGTATTGTCTGCATTATTGTTTTGCAAAATTTCATATAATTACCCACACCCTTTCAAGTGCTTAGTTTGGTCAGATGCAGGAATATCATCAGACCTGCCATAAAAATGCTTTCTCATTAATTCCTCATACAGTTCATCACTCTCTGCCTTAACTTTCATAAGACAGTAGAGAACCACTGTACTAATAATGATTACGAACCAAATTAACACTTTGCCCATTCGACCACTCCTCTCAAATAAAAAGAGGACCAAACCAGCTGATGGAATATTCCATCTCAAGTGCTAATTTAGTCCTCACTAAATGTTTTGATATAAAATTGTACCTAATCTAAGCACACAGATTCACTCTCAGACTGATTGCGGACATCTGTGATACTGACTTGGATTTTCGGTTTTGATATAACAGCGCTGCCTTATTATGGGATTTAATAACTGTTATATTTTGTTATCAAATTTCTCACAAACTATTGAAAACACTAAGTTTGTGACAGGTGATCTTTCCCTTATATGTTCCCTTGTGTTATATCGTCCCACCAGAGTTTACGGACTCTGGTAAGGGAAAAAGCAAGGGCAACAAAATCATATAAACACAGTATAACACAAAATGAAACTGACATGGTGAACTGATTGAAATGCTTCTGATTTTTTTAATGTGATTAATTGATTTGAAGGAGACACGATATGAATATTATTTACGCAGAATACAATATGTACTAGAACAGCATAGACATCTACACCCATACTGGTTATATGCTTCGTATTGACTGCAATAAGGCAGAAAATGGTATTAAAACTACACCATGCTCTCAGTGTGCGTTAAATGCACTGGCGATTGACGAACCACTTGAATATGCAAGGCTGTACCTTGATGGCACGATGCAAATTGGGGTAGACACAGAAGATTTACTGGAGATGTAGAACAAAATATAAAATGCATAGTTTTCACTTGAAGCGTTATAACGTCATAAGGCATATCTGAAAACTTTTTGATTCCATAATGTCAGATATGCCTTTTACAAATTATTTATTTTCGACTATATTTTAATGCTTTTATAACTGTCTCAATGCAATTAATTCCCAGCGCAAAAATGATAATTGCAAGAAATACCTTATTAAATTGTATGAAAACCTGCGAAATAACTTCTGTATTTTCTCCAAACAACTGCTCAATACCTTCAAAAAAATTAGGATTCATGATCTTGTCGTTTAATAACCAAATAATTGTTAACGCACCATCAATGAGGTTAGTAATAATAGTAACAAGCATCACCCTTTTTGTATAGCTGCCATCAATAAGTCTCACACTTTCCCTTGCAACACCCAAAATTCCAAATGCAAGAATAAAATACCATGTTTGTCTGATATATTCTAAATTAAAAAGTGGTTCATACACACCTACCCCATTTTTTACAAATGCAATGCATAAAATCTGCGGACATACAAGAAATATAAGAGTGAATATAACTGAAAAAGCAATTCCAACAATCGCATTTGCTTTAGAAATTCTATTAGTCTTTTGTGGAATAGGAGGCAAATTATCTATTCCATCATTTAACCCATCAACCTTAATTCCTTTTTTATAAAAGAATGCAAATAATAATGTCACAAATGCAAATCCTGTCAATATACCACCAAAAATCCCACCGATGGTTCTATAGATAGCTATATACCAGATTGTGTGCGATGTTAATGCTGCCATGATTTGAGCAAGTAGCATTCCACCACTGATGCACACTGTCACGATTTTCAATACATACACATATAAACTGTAATACGGCTGCCCAATCAAACAATCCTGTGTTTCACCTTTATATTTTGAAGCTAACTCATTCGGGGTTCCCAGTTCCGTTAGAACAACTTTGATATCACGCTCAGTTGGAGTAACATCCTCACATCGTTCCTCCAACATATCTTGTATGATTGTCTCTAATTCCGCCGCCACGTCTTTTTTCATGGCAGATTTCATATGTTTCGTAACTGCATAAATGTATCTGTCGATTAAATCATTTTTTATCATCTATTCTTCCTCCATTAAAACATTGATTGACTGAGAAAATTTTTTCCAGTGTTCTTTAATTTTTTTATAAACCAGCTTCCCATCTTCTGTGATGATATAATATTTTCTTGGCTTCGTTGCCTCAGTTTCCCATTCACTTTTTAGCAGACCTTGACTCTCTAGTCTTCTCAGTAGAGGATATAATGTATTGCCTTCTATCGAAATACCTTTTCCTTCTAATTCCTTTACCAATGAATATCCATACATTGGTTTATTTAGTTGTGCTAACACCACCATGATAAGTGTGCCTCGTCTGAATTCTAAAATTAATCCTGAAACAATTTCATCACAATTCATCAAATTTCCACCTTTCTTTAAATTATTATTGATTCAAAGCAATAATTTTGCTACGCTGTGCTGTGTGCCACACACTATAGTTTTAAATCAGTATACTGTGTGTCGTACATTATGTCAAGAGCTTTTACATATTGGCTTGTGTATTTTCTGACTTTTCGTTGCAAGTAACCAAAACCTATAACTGACAGGACTGTATCCTTGGTTAACTCCGGTTATTATCAAATATCCTTTTTGGCAATACAAATGTCATATTCTCTTTGCATATAGCACCTCCTAGCTCGTCTTAATCCACTTTGCTTCCATATCTTCTATTACAGACCGCTTCTGATCCTCATAAGCACAGGCATATGTATTAAGAGTGGTAGAGTCATCTACATGACCCAAAATATTCTGCACAGACTTGATATCTGCATTATTCTTAAGAGCAAGTGAATCAAATGTATGCCTCAATGCGTGAAGATTAAGATATCTGATTTCATCCGAATGTGAATCCAGCAATTCTTTATATTCATTGGACAGAGTTTCACTTCTTAATGGATTTCCACAATCATCCGTAAATAGAGCCTTTGAATTCACAAAATCTTCTCCTTTTGCAAACATCTTCTTGTAGTAATCATTTCTTGCTTTCTTTATCAACGTACATAGGGTATTAGTTATAGGAATTACCCTTACACTACTTACAGTCTTAGTCTCCTTTACTACGCATTTTCCTCTATACAGAAATTCTTCAACACATCTGGATACAAGATACATGAAGCCCCAAAATGCTTTTTGAAATTAGTCAATATAAAAATAGTCTCAGGAGTGTTGCTGACATCTTCCTGAGACTGATTATCTATCTTTGATACAATATCCGTAAGTGACATGATACTCAGAGCATAGAGTTTCTGAGTATTCTTAGTCGCAAATGTATACAAATCATTTTCCGTAACTCCCAAATGCTCTATCAATGCATTTGTAACATCCGATGAAGCCGTAGCATTGAAATCAATATCAATGATTAGCCTATATGTAATGGCTAAATCCGTACCTTCCAATAGCCTGTAAGGTATAGTCTTTAGTCTGCTCTTATTAGAATCAGCATTCACCAAAGTATAGACAATCCTGTCCTTTAGCTTCTCCAAATTGATTTCACAATCAAACTTAGGAAACAGGCTTCTATTAATCACAGCCACAATCTCATCAACTGATTCACTAGTCCAATAACATATCTTTGCAACATTCATGTCTTTTCTCCTGACCTGAATTCCTTTCAGTTTTGTGTCATTGTTCTTCATAACTTCAACTCTTTTCACCTCATATTCTTCTCCAAGTCTTTTCTGCACTTCATCAATCACATCATTCATTCTGTCGTCCATAGCAACCTCCTATAAATAAAATAAGAGCAAGCACTTAAGTTTCTATACTCAAGTACTTGCTCTGTTTCTTTGTATCAAAGTTATTATATATGGTTGTAGGTGGGGGATTTACGGATATTCTGTAAAATGTAATCTATAAACTTGAAGATATCTCCATTACTACTTAGGTGAAATTTGCATTGTAATAAACAATCTAAAATACATTATTAAAGAATTCCCTACTGCTAATAATCCACTCTATCGATTAATTCCTTTCCTCTCCATTCTGTATTTGGTAAGTCTAAATATAATGAACCATATAATTCATCATCATAAATTTCTCCATAGTTTTCCGAAATATCATCCCTTATAAATTTCTTTAATTCAGTAGACCATTCTATTATTTTTTCATAAGATTGTTCCGAAAAATGTTTCGTATGTCGTGCCGTTTTAACTATGTGATTAAAACGCTCCATTGCACTAGGGTGAGTTTGATATCCTTCATAAAATCCAGGATTTATCACATTCATTGCATATTCTGCTAAATCTATAATCAAAAACCAAATTAATGAACATTCAAAAACATTTTCATAAACAGAGTCCGGATACTTTGGTATTTCTAACGCTCCTATATCAGCTGCAAATTCTTCTTTCTGAGACGCATTATAAATTTTTTGAATGTATTTTTCATTATTTCCCCACATTATAATACTTCTTAAATTGTTTTTGCGACAATGTCCTAATAAATGATGAGAAAACTCATGTCCAGAAATAAAGACAAGAATAAATGGAATAATATTTTGGATATCTTTTTCTATATTCTCTGGTAAAATTCCTCTTGGATCCATCTCAAAATCCAATGCTTCACAACCAAGCCAAGTCCTTAATCCAATTCTCAAAGCATTTTTTATAATATGCTTAGGTACATTATATTTTAATGGTTCCAATAAAGCTAATAACATGAAATAAGAAAAATATTTTATTGCCACATTTACATTGATAAAATCCCCCCATTTTTCATCAGGATAGGCAAATGCATTTACTTTACTACAATACATATCACCATATGTAATATTATTGCATTTTTCTCTATCCTCATCACATAAGTACTTTAAAAAGAATTCATAATGTGCATTAGAAAATGTCTCTCTAAAATCCCACTTTATATTGTTAAATTCATACCATCCTCTTTTATGAATAAATAATCTCATTATTCTGATATGATTTATAATGTAGTCTGCTCGCTTTTTATCCAATGCATCAGCCGCACATTTAGGACTACTTATTGCTTTTATTCTATTTTCATCTTCTGCAAAAGAGTAGTACCATAATTTCGAATCACTCTCTATTTTCATTTCTATGTTAACCCCCAAAAATAACCTTTTATGTACTTCCAAATTCTGATTTGTTTTACCCATTTTAACATAAAACTCACCCAAATTAATACTACAATTCTCAATCATTCCACTCCCCCTGACACCAAGTGCCACAAAAGTGCCCAACCTGCCCAAAAACATTCCCAGTGTTTATGCGGGTTTTCAAAATCACAATAATTAATGCATGGAAATAATAAAGAATGAATTTCTTCACAAGACGACCATTCCCCTCCTAGTCACTAGGCACAGAAAGAAAAAAGGGAATGGTTTTTCAACCATTCCCATCTTAATGAGCCCACCGGGGTTCGAACCCGGGACACCTAGATTAAAAGTCGTATTTGCGTTATTATCTGTTTCATGTTACTATAATTTCTGGGTGCTACCATATCTCGGTAGGCGGTTTAGTCAATAACCTTCGAAAGGGGGTGATTGACATGGTTACATATAACGATTTATTTACTTTTGTTATTATGTTGTGTGCAATTATTACTATTGTATATAAAATACCAAAAAAATAACCGCCCCAGTCTGGACAACTAAGCGGTTATTTTTTAAGCATTTTTGTTAAGGCTAAACCGTCTATCGGTAGCACCTTTTTGTATTATTATATTAATATATTTTTTTATTTATGTCAAATTATTGAAGATCTGTTTTATTTTATCTTCATAATTATCATTAATATTTATTCTGTACAGTTTAATTTGAATTGTATCAAATAGTTTATTTTTGAATTCATCTGTATTTTTTGCTTTATTGCTATTATGAGTTTTATCATCTAGCTCTACACCAAATTTAATATGCAATTTATTATCACATATTAAAAAATCAATATGTCTACTTTTTATATATCCTCTGTATTTATATAGCTCCTGTTTATTTGTAACATCAATGAAATCCTCTAATCTTACTTTAGGACATATAATATATTGTTTTTCATCCGTAAATTTTCTTAAATTCATATAGAAATTATATTCTGTTTTTGTTAATAGCATTTTAGATTTATATGGATAATCATTTAACTTAACATTTTCTGTATTTTTCTTGTTTATTTTATTATCTGTTATTTTTTTATTTATCACTGAATTAATTATAATCACAACAATAATTATAATTATCCATATATATGTACTTCCCATTATTTATCTATTCCTTTCTATCCAATTTTTGAAGTTAATGATTTTATATCTTGTTCCTCATATTCATTTATATCTAATAATTTTCTTACTGCGGCTTGTGTTCCTGGATCAGCAATATCATATGCTGCTTGTATTTTATAATTGAATTCTTCTCCTTTTATAAGATAATCTGTTGATATACCTAAATATAGTGATATTTTATTAACTATATCAATTTTCGGTATAGTACCATTTTTATAATTTCCTATTGTATTTGTGCTTATTTTTAAATCTTTACACATTTTATATACTGTTATATTTCTTGATTTTAGCATATTTTCTAGTCTTTCATAAAACTCCATGTTACTCCTTTCTTAATACACCTAAAAATAGTTATATTTTTATTGACTATGCCTATATATAGGTATATAATAAATTTGTAGTTAAATATAGGTTATTCAAAAAGATATAAGCCGCTAATCAATATCTTTTTGATGTACCTTAACAAAATATTATATCAAATCCTTGTCAATTCGTCCATGCACGAAGCAAGGTGGAAAGGAGGTATATATGAACGAAAATATTTATTTATCATTAGATTCAAACGATTTTTACAATATAAGTAAAATATTATCTTTTTGTAATATTGATTATGCTATTCCTGGTGTTGATGTTTCAACTTTAGCTGGAAAGTGTAAAGAAATATCAAAAAATATGTGTCATGATGATGCACTTGTACTTGATGAAAATAGTTGTGTCAAATATGAACATGGTTAACTTGCAGTATCTATTTATTTCTCTAATAATTTTGAAACTATATAAGCTGTTCACTTATATAGTCTCAACCGGATTGGTCGCCGGCTGATTGATTATGATAGACCAGAAAGGAAAAGAACATGGAAGATTATATTATTGTTTTAGGAGTTGGTAAGCCTTACGACATAGCTAGTGAGGATGGAAGTCATATAACTGGTTGTTCAATGAGTTATATTGCTGCAGCAGATATTAATGCTGTTAATGCAGATCCATATTCTGGAGAACTTGGCTATATTCCAATCAAAGAAAGAATGTCAGTTGATTTTTATCAGCGTGCAAAAGTTCACGGCCTTCCTGCATCTGCTAAAGTAACGTATGGAATGAAGAATTCTGGCGGTAAGCAGACATTATATATCAAAGGCTTAGACTTTGTAGATTCACAGAAGAAATGATGCACTATTCGTTTTTTCTTCTACAAACCGCCGCAGGCTCTTAGACAGCGTTAAGAATGTTCGGCGGGTCCCATGGGGAGAGGCTTGCTTTAGCAAGACTAGGGCCGGACATTTAGCGTACGTATTCTTTAAATTATCGGTTTGAAAATTGAGTGAAAGTTGGTTTAAGTGGGTTCGATTCCCACTCACTCATTTAGTATTATTCATACTAAAATGATTATAATAAGGAGGTTTAAATATGGAAGCTGTTGGAACTGCTCTTACTACTGCTATTGGATATGTTGGAACTATCCTTACAGCAATAACAGGAAATGAAGTTCTTGCTGTTCTTTTCGCTGCAGGTGTTATTGCTCCTGCTGCAATCGGTGTATTTAGCCGTGTAAAGCGTGCTGCAAAGTAGTACGCTGTTATCGCTTACTTACTGTGTCTTGTCGGTTCTATCTTGAACCGACTTTTTTAAAATAAAGGGGGTTCGTATGAAAAAGAAAATATATGCAGCTGTGTTATGTGTGCTTATGTGCGTTGTTATGTGTGTGCCAGTGCTGGCAGATGAAAAAGATCATACTCATCTTGGTTCTGCTGAAGCTTTAATGTCTTGTTATCTTCAGAATGGTGGCGATTCACGTATAACTAATATGGTTGGTATGTATTATTGTGGATATAATAATGTATTGTGTCTTGAACGGGCTTGGTTTTTTAATTCTGACTGTGTTGGTTACATTGACGGGGATAATTATTTTTTCTTGAATCCTGATGGTTCTCGTGCTGTTGCAATTACTTTGTCTGCGTATAGTGGTAAATATTATAACTATCCTTCAGAAGATAGCGCTATTCCTGTTGATATGGTTCATTCTGTTAGTCCTAATTACAACACTGTAAAAGACTATACACTTGTTCATAAGATTTTTAATTCAAAACAAAGTGCTCTTAATTATTTGTCAAATGGTTCTCTTGATGGTCTTATTTATGATGGTTCTGCTATTGGATATGATTCCAGTGTTCCAGCTCCAACAGAGGTACATATAGAATCACGTTACCTTGCTGATGAAGGTTGCCCACGTACAACAATAGCTTTTAAAAGTAGTGAAACCTATGAAAGCTCTGGTATGCAGACAGAAATACGATACAGATATAGTGGTACATTTTATGAGTCCGGTGTGTTTGGTGATTCTAAAACTAATAGAAAAGCGTTCACTTCGCCTATTTATAAAAAAGACCTTATAAAAACATTATCTATAAATCATGTTGGTAATACATCTAATAATAATACTGTAATTATGAACTGGTATGATGAGTTTATGGATAATGATGCATATAAGAATTATGCGGAGTATAAGGAAGTTGAAGCAAATAAACATTCTATAAGCTGGATAGCAGCTCCATTAAACTCTATTGAGTACTGGATACGTAATGTTACAAGCGATAATAAAGCAAGCGACTGGGTTCATTGTAGATACAACTATGATACAGGCAAACTTGAAGAAACTTGGACTGATACCGTTCCTGGTGGCAGGACTGATGTAATTGATGGAAATGTTGAACCAGGTAAAGAAACACCAGGAGATATAAAAGATTCATATGAGATTGATTCTAGTATTAAGAATGACGGTGGTTTTGATACTAACTCTTCGGGTCTTATATCTAGTATTAAAGATTTGTTTAGTGATAATGGTGTTGTTGGAATGGTTAAAGCTATCTTTGGATTTATGCCCGGCTGGATGATAGCTTATGTATCTTTGTTTTTTACTATTCTTATAGCGCTTATGATTCTTTATTTTGTGCGAGGTTAATTATGCAGCAGTTTATTGATGTTTTAACGATTGTGTGGAATGGATTGTTTATGAGAACTTTTGCAGTTTATGGATATAATATATCTTTCGGCGGAGTTCTTATATTCTGTATGTTTGTTGGTTTATGTGGCTGGTTTATCGGTCGCATAGCTTCTTAAGAGGTGAAATATGGTATTTAATTTTATAACAGATTATACACAAGTTAATGATATGCAGCTTGCTGTTATGGCGTATAATCTTGGACTTTTATATTTTATGTGGGATGTATTTAAATATATCCGTAATGCGATTAGGACTAAGATTCGAGGTGATAAATAATGTTACTTAATTTGGCACGTGAAATATTTGGTTCAGTAGAATTTGGCACAGATTTTTTAATAGAGCTAATAATGTTGATATTTGTACTTGATATATTTGGTGTTTGTATCTCTTTTGCTAAGGGGGTTGGAAAATGATTTATTTATTAATTGGTGCACATGTATTCTGTTGCTTGCTTTTCCCGGCTTATCGTTGTGCATTTTTTAATCTTCCTTTTACTATATATTACACTGTTGTTGATATGTTCTTTTATTTTAAACATAAAAAGTGGAATGAGGCGGATTATGGCGATGTTAGAACTTATGTTGCTCAAAGCTCTGTAAGTTTTGGATGTGGAAAAACACTTACTGCCGTGAATGTTGCACATGATTTGTATTCAAAATTTAACGATAAACCGATATGGGATTCAGAACGTAAGAAATTTGTTACTCAGAAAATTCATATACTTTCGAATGTTGCTTTTACAGATATCCCATATGAAAAGTTGATATCTTTGCAGCAATTTGTGCAAGAAGTTAATGAGTTCTATAAAAGCGATTTGTTAAATAATACCTGTACAGTTACATATATGATTGTAGATGAAGCTGGAAGTCAATTTAATAGTAGACAGTTTAAATCTAATTTTGATGCCTTGTTCATTAAGACATTATTAACCAGTAGACACTTTAAAGCATCTATTATATTAACTTCGCAAAGACAAAATATGATAGATGCATTAATGAGACAAGTTACTAATGTGGTAATTGCATGTAAAAAAGTTTGGAGATTCCAGATGTTATATTATTATGATGGCTATGAAATAGAAACTGCACAGAATCCAGCTTTAGTGCAACCATATAAAAGATGTTGTTGGTTTGTAAAGAATAGGAATTATAGTTATTACAATACTTATGAATTAGTTGGAGATTTACAAAAGAGTTGTGAATCCGGAGATATGTTATCTGAAACGGAAATTTTACAATTACAATGTAATGTTGCTTCTGATGCTTCGGGTGTTGTAAAAAATAGTCGTAAATTTAGACGGAATCATAAAAGACTTAGATAGTGCGGTAGTTTTGCTGGCGGCAAGCGAATGCGCGCCAGCAAAACTATAAAAAACTATCATGACCACGGATATCTAATAGGTGGTCTAAAAATCCTAATAAAATTACAGTAGAAACTGCTTAAATACTGGGAAATATCCAAAAAAATACGTTCATTAAAAAGGGCATTTTAATGAATTTTGAGGGGGATTAAATGAGTTTAATAGAAAAGGAATTAAAAGACGGTAATAATGAATATTGGTTCTATCGTAAACAACAAAAAAATTTGCATAACATAGATAGTTTTTATTATTCTGTCATGCTTTTAAATAATTTTAGTGAACCAGGTGATGAAAATGTACATATCTTTGTCCAGCAGTTAGAAGCTTTTAAAAATAGACTGTTAGAAACTAATGAACTTTATGGAGATGTTGCAACAACTTTTGATCCTTTAGGCCTTGTATCTGATGATACTCTTGTATATAGCTTAAAGCCTTGTTATGCACATTTTTATAATCATTGTGTCAGTTGTCCGGATTCTTATGATATCTTTATAGCTGGCAGAACTCCAAACGTTGATACTCCTGCTATTGTTGTTCAGATACGTTCTAAAGACTTATGGTTAATGGGTCCGGATGCTATATATAAAAAGAGTTTTGAAAGCGTTAAAAAAATATGTGCATTGTATCATTTAACAATACAGTCTGTATCAGAAAATAGATGTGATTATGCCTGGCATACAAATTATTTACAAAGTCCTGAAAAGTATCTTCACATTGATAACTTTTCTAAGATGCAAGTATCACATTTCAGACGTATTCAGTATCAATATCAGTTTGGTTCTAATGATTCATATGAAAATGATTATATTGCTCTTGGTAATCGTTCAGACAAGATTTTTGTACGTATGTATCTAAAGACTAAAGAAGTGGTTGAAAATTCATATAAACCATTTTTTATTAACCTGTGGTTTTATAATAATCTTATATCTCGATATGATAAATATGTTCTTGAAAACTGTTTTGATTTGAAAAACTGGAAAGTCCGGGATATAATCCGACTGCAATTTTATTATGATTATGGATCCAGCGATATTTATAAAAAAGAGTGTTATGCTGCTATGGAATCTTATTTTAGAAAAGGTTCTTGTAACTGGGATTATATATCTAAGCTTGCTGATAAGTTGACACCTAAACTTACTACCATTATGAATGTTGAATTCCAGGTTATGCGAAAGATGTCAAAATCTTTTTGCCTGGTTGATCTTCATCCAGGAAATGAAGTTGATCATAGAATTAAGACTTATCTTGATAATCACCAGCTTATAACTGATTATCTCCTGGAGTCTGTTCTTCGCCTGGTAGATAGAAATACTGCACTAAAAAAATCAAAATGTACTGATACACCATTCTGGCAGTCTATCAAGAGAACTAAAATGATAGATGTGGCCAGGAGAAATAAAAATATAGCTGCTCTGCATAGAAATTATTCAAGGGAGCATTCTATTGAACTTATGAAAAACAGCTTTGTTAATAAGGCCGTTACATTGGGAATATATACACATGGACTTGATTATAAAGAGGATATTCAGACAACAATAGCTGATACACTTTGTATCTTAAATGATAATGATGTAAAGCGTGCTGAACGTTATAGAAGTAAAGTAGCTCTTAGATTTAACAAGAATGATTTTAGTGGTGATTATGATGCAATCTCTAAAAAAACTATATGAGCTTTTTATCCAGGACAGGGAAGTATATTGTGTTGATGTTACACTTAAATCATACAGCTTTTATATTCCCCGGTTTTTATCCTGGTTAAATAGTGATAATTTATCTGATCTTACAAAGCAGAATATTAAGGAATATATAATATATTTACGTGGCAGCATGAAAAATACATCTGTAAGAACGAACTACCGCCCTGTGAAAGCATTTTGCAAATGGTTATTTCATGAGGATTATATTACAAAAGATATAACTGTTGGTATCAGGTTGCCAAAAAATGATGCTGCCATTGTTGAGCCTTTAACAGAGCAAGAAGTTACTCTTATAGATAATGCAATTATCTCCGGTTCTAATTCACTTAGAAATTTTTGTATTTTTCGGCTTATGCTCGATTGTGGGTTAAGACGGCAAGAAGTTATTAATCTTAAATATAAAGATGTTAAGTTTGATAGAATTATTATTCGTAACTCTAAGAATAATAAAGACAGAATTGTATTACTTCCTGAATTTTTATACTTAAGTATACATAACTATTACATATCAAGTCATTACGCACATGATTATATAATATCCAATAGTCCTTATGTATTTCTGGATAGGCTTAACCATAACCAGATAACAGAAGATACAATTAAGAAGATGTTCCAGAAGTTAAAAATTTCTTCAGGTGTTAATCGTGTACATGCACATCTATGCCGGCACACTTTTGCTACTTCATATCTGCAGTATGGTGGAAATATTGAAAAACTTCGTCTTTTCATGGGACATTCAGATTATGAAATACTAAAAAATTATCTTCATTTATCACTTATGTATCCTGATGTATATAGAATTGATGATATATTTTTTAAATAAGGAGAAATTATGTATTTAGTTTTTTTTTTATGTTTTATGTTTTTAGTCTTAGATTTTATTGTTTTTTCTGCTACTCATAGATGTTATAAGTCTTACAAGACTGATATAAAAATTATATCAGATAATCTTGAAACTCTTATTACTTCTGTTGAATGTAAGAAGTTATCTAATTTTTATCTTGCTATTGATTTTCGTACTGATCCTGATCCTTATGTTGAACCTGATATTCATTATGTTAATTTTTCTGTATTTTTGAGAAAGTCAACTGGTGAGCATATTATCGTACCTGAATTTTTGTTCATGGACTATTATTCTGATAGTGATTATGAAGAATTATATTAATATTTTTCAGGATAAATAAAAAGTTTAGGTGTCTCCGATTTTAACACATACAAAAATCCCCTTACCTCAAAACACTTGAGATAAGGGGATTCTTTTTTAATGAGCCCACCGGGGTTCGAACCCGGGACACCTAGATTAAAAGTCTAGTGCTCTACCAACTGAGCTATGAGCCCATATATAATCTTTAAAGCTATTTAGCTAATAGGATTCCTATCCAATCCAGCTGGGCTAGCTGGATTCGAACCAGCGTGATGCAGGGATCAAAACCCTGTGCCTTACCGCTTGGCGATAGCCCATTAGTTAAATAAGGGTGGATACAGGGATTCGAACCCTGGACCTTCAGAGCCACAATCTGACGCGCTAACCAGCTGTGCTATACCCACCATAACATAAAAAAAGTGTGCCCGAAGGGATTCGAACCCCCGACCCACGGCTTAGAAGGCCGTTGCTCTATCCAGCTGAGCTACGAACACACAAAGCGGGTGATGGGAATCGAACCCACGTATCTAGCTTGGAAGGCTAGTGTTCTACCATTGAACTACACCCGCATGTTATATTAAGTTGTAAGTCGGGGTGACAGGATTCGAACCTGCGACCTCTTGATCCCAAATCAAGCGCTCTAGCCAAGCTGAGCCACACCCCGGAAGGTTTTATCTTGTTGTTGTTTTCTTAAGTTCTTAACTCGTGTACCGCAACAACAAGATAGATTATATGCTAATATGTACATTATGTCAACACTTTTTTGTAATTTTTTTAAACTTTTTTTGCAATCTTTGTGAAACCGCTATTTTACTGGCTTTTCTGCACTTATTGCAACTCATATTTTTTAAAAAAAATGAAAACTTTTAATTTTTATCATATTTTTTCCTGATAATTTATCATGTATTTCTATCTCGATTTTCTAAAAATGCTACAAAAAAATCATCTGATATATGTTTTAAGAGTGAGAAGCACCAATATTTAATTATTAATTTTTTATAAACTTTCAATCAACATAAAATTTCACTTTGAACTCAAAACTTTAAACTCACAACTTTGAATTCAAAACTTTAAACCCACAACTTTAAATCCTCAACTTTAAATCCTCAACTTTAAATACACATACCATGACATTATACGGTTTCGGAAAACCATTACACATTTTTAAGTTCAAAACTAAATTCATTATTATCATCAATTTCTAACATAATATATGTAGGTATACCATCTGCTTGTCTTGGATATGATATGCTTCCTGGATTAATAAGAGTTATATCATCCTCCACTTCTATTACTGGTCGATGTGTATGCCCGAACATAACAATATCCATGCCTCTTGCTCTAGCTTCATCTTTTATAACTTTAAGATCAAGCGAAACATAATAATTATGTCCATGTGTCAACCATATCTTCTTACCAGCTATCTCTAATTCCCTTTCTCTATCAAGTGGAGAAAAAAAATCGTTATTTCCAGCGATAAATATACATTCACAGCCAGCCATTCCACTTATAATATCTTCTTCACCTTCAACATCACCAAGATGTATAAGCATATCTATATTTCCTTCATTGTAAAGAGCCTGTGAAAAATTACCATGCCTTCTGTGCGTATCACTTATTATCATTATCCTCTGCATATATATCCTCCGACTTATCCAGTACTTCTTTTATCAAAGCCAATGCTTTTCCTCTATGACTAATCCTGTTCTTCTCTTCTGGATCAAGTTCTGCCGAAGTTTTTCCATACTCAGGAAGATATACAATAGGGTCATATCCAAACCCATTGTTTCCTTTTATCTCCTTTGCTATAAGGCCTTCCATAGTTCCTCTTTTAACTATTTCTCTTCCATCTGGAAAACATACCGCTATTGCACATACAAAACGTCCACTTCTATCATTTCCTTCAACTCCTTCAAGTCTTTTGAGCAGAGCTGCATTTTTTATATCATACGACGTATCATGTCCCATATATCTTGCTGAATATACACCTGGTTCCTTATTAAGATAGTCTATCTCAAGTCCGGAATCATCAGCCATAGTGACCTCACCTGTAATCTTCATAATAGCTCTCGCTTTTATAAGTGCATTTTCTTCAAATGTTGTTCCATTTTCCTCAACATCAACATTGACTCCAGCTTCTTTTATAGAAATGATGTCATATCCCGTAAGTATCTCTTTTACTTCTTTAATCTTATCTTTATTATTAGATGCAAGTATTATTCTTTCCATAATCAACCTTTCTTTGGTGGCTTAGGCCCCATAAATGAATAAAAATATGTTTTTAGCATACCATTATATATCTTACGGTTCTTATCCGCTTTACGTCCAAAATACTTCTCTGCATCATCATATGAAGTAATCATATATGCTGACCATGAATCAAGCTTTGCATACTGCTTTCCAAATGCAGAATATATTGCTGGAAGTGTTTCTTTATCCTCTAATCTTTCACCATATGGAGGATTCGTTATTATAAACCCATACTTCTTATGATGGCTGAGTTCAGCTACACTTCTTGACTGAAAATGTATAAGCTTATCAACACCAGCATTTGCAGCATTACTTCTTGCTATCTTTATAACATTATCATCAATATCAAAGCCCTGAATATCTGTATCAACACTTAAATTAATTAAGTCTTCTGCTTCTTCTACGGCATCATCCCATAATCTACTATTTATTATATTAGTCCATCGTAAAGATGTAAAGCGTCTATTCATACCTGGTGCAATATTTGCTGCAATCATGGCTGCCTCTATAGGAAATGTTCCACTTCCACAGAAAGGATCTATTAATATTCTATCTGGTTTCCATGGTGTAAGCATTATAAGAGCTGCAGCAAGTGTTTCAGATATTGGAGCCTTTCCTGCTGCTGGTCTGTAACCTCTTTTATGAAGAGAATCCCCCGATGTATCAAGTGAAACAGTTACAACGTCTTTCATTATGCTTACCCTTATAGGATAACTATCTCCATCCTCTTTAAACCAGCTTACAGAGTATTTCTGCTTAAGTCTTTCAACTATAGCTTTTTTTACAATAGACTGGATATCTGATGAACTAAATAACTTACTGTTAATTGAATTAGCCTTTGTTACCCAGAACCTTCCATTTTCAGGTATAAAATGCTCCCATTCCAGCATATTTACATTATCAAATAATTCTGTAAATGTTGTCGCCTTAAATTCGCCTATCTTAAGCAACACTCTTTCAGCTGATCTTAAAAATATATTGGCTCTGGCTATTGCATCCGCATCACCTATAAATGTTACTTTACCATCCTCTACCTTCGAAATATCATAACCAAGATCATATATTTCTCTTTTAAGCACCGACTCCAATCCAAAATGACACGGAGCAATCAATTCATATGTATCTATCATTCTTTTCTCCATTTCTTTATTCTTTATAGTTAATCATTGTTATTAAACTGCATTATTAATTATTAATTGTCAGATGTAACAAGTTCTTTTCCTTTATATCCAGATATACCACCTACAAGTGATTTTACCCTATATCCCATAGCTGCCAGATTATTACCTGCTATCATACTATTTACACCCATATCACAGTATATAACATATATCACCCTTTTGTCCGCAAAATATTGTGAAAATTTTTTATATCCTTCAAATGTATTTAACTTTAAAAATGGCCAATTATAAGCACCTGTTATATGAAGCTTTTTATACATATCCTCTGGCCTTACATCAATTATATTAGTATATGGATTGTTTATATAATAATCAAGTCTTCCTGGGCCAATTAATTCACATCTCATATATCATATTTCTTACGCATTTTTATAATATTTTATGATGGATACTTAGGAAATATAATTAATTTCTAACATAAATAACTTCTGTATAAATCAACTTATAATACATTCAGCCAAAAATATTGCCAAAAAAATATGTAGGCTGCATATGCAGCCTGCCATCTAGTAGCAATCTGTGCTATCTGATGACTGATTATAAGAATTTTTTGATGAATTCTTTGAACTGTTTTTTGATGAATTCTTTGACGAATTCTTCGTGCTGTTCTTTGACGTATTGTAAGAATTCTTTGATGCCTTAGCTGATTCGTTATAAGTGTTAGATTCATTATTTGATGAATTATATGACATAATAATGCCCTCCTTATTGATTTTTCAATAATAGTATGGCTTAGTAGGCATTATTTTATACACTATTTTATTAAACCCAACACGTTATACCAAGAATATTTTGAACATATTTCATTTTCTAAAAAAAGTGTTATTATGATGCAAATGTCAAAAATATAAATTGCTATATTTATAGCATTTGTTATACTGTTTATTTACAATAAGTAGCATTGATATATTATTTAGTAACAAAAAAAGCCTTACATATCATGTAAGGCTTATGTACGTGACAAGATTCGAACTCGCGGCCTTCTGGTCCGTAGCCAGACGCTCTATCCAGCTGAGCTACACGTACTAACATGATGTAAACACACCAATGCCGGCAACGGGAATCGAACCCGTATGGGAGTATAAGTCCCGCAGGATTTTAAGTCCTGTGCGTCTGCCAGTTCCGCCACACCGGCCTATATTAATATAAATTAATAAAGGATGGGACCTACAGGGCTCGAACCTGTGACCCTCTGCTTGTAAGGCAGATGCTCTCCCAGCTGAGCTAAGATCCCATATCGCATTAAATGCCTACAATATATAATTGTAAACGACCCGGATGGGGATCGAACCCACGACCTCCGCCGTGACAGGGCGGCGCTCTAACCAGCTGAGCCACCAGGCCATAATAAGCAGAATAAAAAGAAAATGGACCTTCGGGGACTCGAACCCAGGACCGACCGGTTATGAGCCGGTTGCTCTAACCAACTGAGCTAAAGGTCCAAAGAGCCGACAGTCGGAGTCGAACCAACAACCTGCTGATTACAAATCAGCTGCTCTGCCATTGAGCCATGTCGGCAATTTAAACCACTTTTTATTCTGCTGATGACTCCAAGGGGATTTGAACCCCTGATACCACCGTGAAAGGGTGGTGTCTTAACCGCTTGACCATGGAGCCTTATTAAACAAGCTAGAAGGACAAGTTTCCCTTCTGTATGGTAAATCATATTAGTTCTTACAACTCCCCGAGTAGGGCTCGAACCTACAACAACTCGGTTAACAGCCGAGTGCTCTACCATTGAGCTATCGAGGAATACTTATTAGATATCTCTATTAAGTAAGAAAGATTGCTCCTTCAAAACTGCACATTAAATATTCTATATTATACATCCGTATTCTGTCAAGCACTTTCGTACTCTTACCTTCAAGAATAACTCTCTTTGTTCTATCCAAACCTTAACCTCTTTCGGTTAAGCCCTCGACCTATTAGTACAGATCAGCTCCATATGTCACCACACTTCCACCTTCTGCCTATCTACCTCGTCGTCTTCAAGGGGTCTTACTAGATTACTCTATGGGATATCTCATCTTGAGGGGGGCTTCACGCTTAGATGCCTTCAGCGTTTATCCCGTCCCGACTTGGCTACTCGGCCATGAGCCTGGTGGCTCAACCGATGCACCAGAGGTCAGTCCATCCCGGTCCTCTCGTACTAAGGACAGCTCCTCTCAGATATCCTACGCCCACGCCGGATAGGGACCGAACTGTCTCACGACGTTCTGAACCCAGCTCGCGTACCGCTTTAATGGGCGAACAGCCCAACCCTTGGGACCTACTCCAGCCCCAGGATGCGATGAGCCGACATCGAGGTGCCAAACCACTCCGTCGATGTGAACTCTTGGGAGTGATAAGCCTGTTATCCCCAGGGTAGCTTTTATCCGTTGAGCGATGGCAATCCCACTTTCATACCACCGGATCACTAAGTCCTACTTTCGTACCTGCTCCACCCGTCGGTGTCGCAGTCAAGCTCCCTTCTGCCTTTGCACTCTTCGAATGGTTTCCAACCATTCTGAGGGAACCTTTGAGCGCCTCCGATACCCTTTCGGAGGCGACCGCCCCAGTCAAACTCCCCACCTGACATTGTCCCCCAGCCGGTTCACGGCTGCTGGTTAGAAATCCAATACTACAAGGGTGGTATCCCAACAGTGACTCCCTGACAACTGGCGTCATCAGTTCTCAGTCTCCCACCTATCCTGTACATGCAATATCGAATCCCAGTATCAAGCTGGAGTAAAGCTCCATGGGGTCTTTCCGTCCTGGCGCAGGTAACCAGCATCTTCACTGGTATTTCAATTTCACCGGGTGCATTGTCGAGACAGTGCCCAAATCATTACGCCTTTCGTGCGGGTCGGAACTTACCCGACAAGGAATTTCGCTACCTTAGGACCGTTATAGTTACGGCCGCCGTT
>ENA-OWPJ01000445-OWPJ01000445.1-human-gut-metagenome-genome-assembly--contig:-NODE-445-length-41675-cov-7.37838_pt1 | contig 41675 bp, 36 predicted proteins | sample MGYA00248264_ERZ651846 | MGnify/ENA primary metagenome ERZ651846 (study PRJEB26924, sample SAMEA4378271) | human gut metagenome | biome: human gut; feature: human-associated habitat; material: faeces...
CGCGGAAAGGCTGCGAGGAATCTCTGCTTGAGACTATGGTGCAGATGCAGCCGGAACGGATTGTGTACGTGAGCTGTGATTCTGCCACACTGGCACGGGATCTGAAGTATTTGTGCGGGAATGGGTATGAGCTGGTGAAAGTGAGGGCGGTTGATCAGTTTTCGCAGACTGTGCATGTGGAGACTGTGGTAAGACTACAAAGGAAACATACCTAGAAATCCTTGAATTTACGCACTTTGTTGACTTTTTCAGTTTCAACAGATTAGAGGAAAATCACAAGGAAAAGGTGCTTGTAAACAAAGTGACCGTTGTGGTTGCCTTAGACCTCGGTACGGGGAACACAAAAAATCCTGAATTATGAAAGTGAATATAGAGCTATCAATAGATTGATAGAAGATAGGGATACTTGAAGCAGAGTGTCCCTATTTTTTATACAAAATTTTAAGATTCAGGAGGGAAAACAAATGTCAAAAAACACAGCGTTAGGAGCAGAAAAGAGCAAAGAAAGAAGAATAACTTTTAAGAACAAGGAACATGAAAAATTTTACAATACCTATCTTTCAAAATGCCGGTATCAGGATTCGTACCATAAGGCTTTGGTCTATTGCCTGGGATTATCGGAAGATACCAGACAGAATGTAAACCGGATTTATAACTTTGAGACGGGATTTATAAAGCCGGAGTGCCTGCAGGAAGGCTGGCAGACCAGCGGGAGCGAAAAGATTGTCCGCATTGCATTTAATCTCTATACAGACGGAACACCTACAACGGACGAATATGACGATACGGAAGAACAGATCACAGAGACACGGCTTTATTCTGTCAGCGATATATTCTGCACAGGGGACGCTAAATATTTTTGGGAAGCGATCAAAATCCGCTATCCGGATTACTGCTTCTATGTGGATTGGGAGGAGATGTTTTATGCTGAAGATTAGGCTGCAAGGAAGCGTGAAGGATATTCGCTGGTTTAAACGTCTGCTGGAGAGCCACCCGGAGATCCGGGTTCTCTCCGTATCGGAGATATTTTCTAATAAGGGGACGAACCGATATTTCCGCTCTTATGCGGAAGTGGAAAAGACAGAAAAGAAAGAGGAAGAAAGGTAGGTAAGATATATGTGCAAGATTATCGCAATCGCAAACCAAAAGGGCGGTGTCGGAAAAACAACAACGTGTGTAAATTTAGGAATTGGTCTGGCAAGAGCCGGGAAAAAGGTGCTTTTGGTAGAAGCGGATGCCCAGGGCAGCATGGCAGTGAGTTTAGGTATCCGGGAGCCAGATGAACTGGACGTAACCTTAGTCAATATCATGGAGAAGGTTATCAATGACGAGGATGTGGAGCCGGGAGAAGGCATTATCCACCATGAGGAAGGGATTGACTTTATTCCGGCAAACATTGAGCTTGCCGGACTGGAAACTTCTCTTGTGAATGTGATGAGCCGGGAACAGGTGCTTCGCCTGTATCTGAACGAGATAAAAACAGATTATGATTACATTCTGATTGACTGTATGCCGTCTTTGGGAATGATCACAATTAATGCTCTTGTGGCGGCAGACAGTGTGCTGATCCCGGTGGAAGCGGCGTATCTGCCTGTAAAGGGCCTGCAGCAGCTTATCAAGACCATCGGAAAGGTACATAGACGCTTAAATCCCAGGCTGTCCATTATGGGGATTCTGCTGACAAAGGTTGACCGCCGGACAAACTTTGCACGAGATATTTCCGAACAGATCCGGGAGGTTTATGGAAATAACATTCATATCTTCAAGAACTGTATCCCTTTGTCTGTGCGGGCGGCTGAGACAACAGCGGAGGGAAAGAGTATCTATCTCCATGATCCGAAAGGGATTGTTGCGGACGGGTATCGCCGCCTGACCGGGGAGGTGCTTGCAGATGAGAAGTAAAAGTGCGGAGAAGATTAAGCTGACTTCTTATGATGAACTGTTTGGTACAGAAGAAAACAATGTGGAGGGAACTTATACCACTGTTCCATTGAGCCAGCTTCGCCCCTTTAAAAATCATCCGTTTAAGGTACTGGATGATGAAAAAATGCAGGAGACGGTAGAAAGTGTGATTCAGCACGGTGTGATCCAACCGGGGATTGTGCGCCCCTGTGCAGACGGATACGAGGTAGTGGCAGGACACAGGAGATGGCGGTCCTGCGAGCTGGCCGGAAAGCCAGACATGCCGGTCATTATCCGGGATTTGGATGATGATGCCGCTACGGTACTGATGGTGGATACCAATATCCAAAGGGAGAACCTTCTGCCCAGCGAGAAAGCCAGGGCCTACAAGATGAAATATGAGGCATTGAAACATCAGGGAAGCAAGGGAGATAAGCATACGGCGGATGCTGTGGGAGAGAAAGCCGGTGACAGCGGAAGGACAGTGCAGAGATATATCCGGCTTGCCAGCCTGATCGATGGTCTTTTAGAGCTTGTAGATGAGGGGAATATAAAAATGGTAGCCGGGGAGCGGCTGTCCTATCTGAAAGAGGAAGAACAGGAGCTGGTGCTGGAAGCGGTGGCAAATATCAGTATTTATCCATCCCCGGCTCAGGCGGAACAGCTCAAGGATATGAGTGAAAAAGAAACTCTGTCAGAGAAAAGTATTTATGCACTTCTGGTAAAGAAAGAGAACAGCGGACAGAGTGTAACGATTTCACCGAAAAAAATCCGGAATTATTTCCCGCCGGCATATACAAAGGAACAGATTGAGGAAGTGATCTATTCGCTTCTGGATCAGTGGAAACAAGGAAAGGAGGGGGAGTATCATGCAGGAGATACAGTTTGATTACTTCCGTGGGATGGAAGCAGAACGCCTTTTATCCCTTGCAGAATCCGCAAGCCTTCCCCTCGCAGAGTATATCCGGAAACAAGTCACAGGGAAACAGGTGAAAATCAAATATGAGATTGTGGCAGATCTGCCGGAACTTAAAAAGCTGATCGCAGAGTTTGGCAAGATCGGAAGTAACCTAAATCAGATTGCCCGCCACTTTAACAGCGGCGGTATCCATTCACAGGAAATGCGAACAAGAATTAACCAGGGGATTTCTGATATTTATGAGATGAAGTACGAAGTTTTGAAAATGGCAGGAGACTTCCTCTCCCTCTCTCCGGGAGATGCTTCTGGTCAGAAAGGAGACTCCTTCCATGGCAATCCTGAAGCATATCGCCAGTAAAAATGCCGATTATGGGGAGGCACAGCGTTATCTGATGTTTCAATATAATGAAGATACCATGAAGCCGATCCTGGATGAGAATGGCAGGCTGATTCCCCGTGAAGAATATTACCTGGACGGCATCAACTGTGATCCTTTTACTTTTGATATGGAATGTAAAGAACTGAACGCACAGTACCGTAAAAATCAGACCTATGATGAAATCAAATCTCATCATTACATTTTGAGTTTTGATCCAAAAGATGTGGAAGAAGGCGGGCTGACCGGAGAGCGGGCGCAGCAGCTCGGCCTGGAGTATGCCAGGAAAAATTTTCCCGGTCATCAGGCTCTGGTCTGTACTCATACGGACGGGCATAACAGAAGCAGCAACATCCATGTACATATTGTAATTAACAGCCTGCGGAAACTTGATGTGGAACGCCGGGACTTCATGGAACGTCCCTGCGATTCCCGTGCCGGTTTTAAACATCATCTCACGAATGATTACCTCTCCTATCTGAAACAGGATGTGATGGATCTGTGCCATCGGGAACAGCTCCACCAGGTTGATCTGCTCTCTCCTGCGGAAAAGAAAATAACTGACCGGGAATATCACGCACGGCGCAGAGGGCAGAAAAAAATGGACAAGTTGAACCGGGAAATGACTGCCGGCGGCATCACCCCACGCAAAACAAAATTTGAAACACAGAAAGATTTCCTCCGCAGCGCCATTGAAGAATCTGCCGCTTCCGCTCACAGTCTGGAAGAATTTCAGAAGCTGCTCACTGAAAAATACCATATTTCCCTCAAGGTCAGCCGTGGACGATTCAGCTATCTCCATCCGGAGCGTGGGAAATACATTACAGGAAGAAGCCTGGGAACGCAGTACGAAAAGGAAACCCTGCAGTCCGTATGGGAGAAAAACAGAACATCCTTTGTGGTGCAAAGCGACCTTCCACCTTTCGTCTTTATCAGATCCGAACTCCGGCTTGTAGTTGACCTGCAGAATTGCGCTAAAGCCCAGGCAAGTTCCGCTTATGCTCGGAAAGTACGATTGTCTAATTTACAGCAGATGGCAAAAACAGTTGCCTATATCCAGGAGCATGGATACGATACGGAAGATGATCTGAAAGCTGCTTTTTCCAAAGCACAGGCGCAGACAGCCGATATGCGAAAGGCGCTCCGCTCTACTGAAAAGGAACTGCGGGAGATCAATGAACAGATCCATTATACCGGACAATATCTGGCAAATAAATCCGTGTACCGACAGTTTCTTAACAGCAAAAATAAGAAGAAGTTCCGTCAGGAACACCAGACGGAAATCACCTTATATGAGACTGCACGGAAGGTACTGAAGGAACGCTCGGAAGATGGAAAACTGCCATCCATGAAACTGCTCAAAGCAGAAAAAGAAAAGCTGACCGCACGGAAAAACAGCCAGTACGAAGGACGTATGACAGAGCTGATGGTAAAGCAGGAAGAGATAAAAACACTGCCCTTTGGTGATGTGTGGGCCGAGTATTGTGAAGAATGCGGAGCGCCAAAAGACGGTACGTGGTTCGGGGAAATTGAGAAATACGAAGAGACGGTATTGACAAAAAGAGTGTAGGAGGGAAAAGCCGTGAGTGTATTGGATACAAAATTTGTACAGGGATTTATCCGTATGTGTAACGATGGATGGGAGCAGGGATGGCACGAGAGAAACGGCGGCAACCTGTCTTACCGCATCAAAGACGAGGAAGTGGCGGAGGTAAAAGAGTTCCTTCATTATGACAATGAATGGAAACCGATTGCCACCAAAGTCCCCGGACTTGCGAGCGAATATTTCCTCGTAACAGGCAGCGGGAAATATTTCCGCAATGTCATCATTGATCCGGAGGATAGTATCTGCATCATCGAACTGGATGAAAAAGGAGAGAATTACCGCATCCTTTGGGGCCTGGTAAACGGAGGCAGACCGACCAGTGAGCTACCGAGCCACCTGATGAACCATGAAGTGAAAAAAGGCGTTACCAATGGAGCGCACCGGGTGATTTATCATGCACATACCACGAATGTGATCGCACTGACATTTGTACTGCCGTTGGAGGATAAAGTATTTACTAGAGAACTCTGGGAGATGGCGACCGAGTGCCCGGTTGTATTTCCTTCCGGAATCGGTGTAGTAGGATGGATGGTGCCGGGCGGCCGTGAGATCGCAGTGGCGACAAGTGCCCTGATGAAAGAATATGATGTGGCAATCTGGGCGCATCACGGCATGTTCTGCTCAGGGGAAGACTTTGATCTTACATTCGGATTAATGCACACCGTAGAGAAATCCGCGGAAATCCTTGTAAAGATGCTGTCCATGAGACCGGATAAAAGACAGACAATCTCACCTCAGAATTTCAGAGATTTGGCGAAAGATTTTAAAGTAACTTTACCGGAAAAGTTTCTATATGACAAATAATGTACATATCACATATTTGGCGTATCAGAAGCATGAAGCATGTTTCGATATTCCATAGGCGTACATCCGTATTTCTTGCGGAACAGCTGAAAGAAAAAGCTGGTATTCTGATATCCGACGGCAAGGCTGATATCATTTGTGGAAAGTGCGGTGCTCCTTAACAGTTTTGCCGCCTGAGAAAGCCGCTGTGTCTGGACCAGCTCTTTGTAAGTGATTCCGGTATGCTGGCGGATATAGGCAGAGAGATAGTTTGGGTGCATATTAAAAAACTCAGCTGTAGAAGAAAGGGTACAGTCCGCAAAGTTTGTTTCGATATATCGGAGTATGGTATAAATCTGATCCACTGAGGAGTGATCCAGAACCATACCGTGCTGGAACAGATTGATCATCTCACAGGTGATCAGTGTAAAAAGACTGTCTAAAAAAGGCCCGGATGTTACGGACGGAGAATAAAATTCACAGAGAAACTGGTTGGTAAGATCTGCCAGCCGGTTTTGTTTTTGTTCCGGGGAAAAGACAATATACCTGCTTTCCTGCATCGTGGTGTTCAGAGCCTCAATGAAAAAGTGTGTAAGGTAATTATCCTGAGACAGGCGTTCAAAAAAAGTACCGTTCAGATATTCGCGCGTCAGCAGAAAATTGATGATAATATCATTTTCTGAACATCTTTTGACAGAATGAGGTGCATTCTGGCTGATCAGAACCATCTGCCCGGATTTTAGCCTGAATGTAGTCTTATTTATCGTCATTGTGCAGGCGCCAGAATAAATATAACTCAATTCCAGCCACTCATGGATATGCAGAGGTACGTTTTCAAAACGATCTTGTTTTACAACAGCGAAGTTGTAATAACTCGGAAGAACTTTCTTTGAAAGAAATAAAGAACGCAGATCTTCAAGGTTCGTATCAAAACGGTAACAGGGTGTATCAAACTTACCTCTGGCAACAGGAAATTGTGAATAATCTTTCTTTACACCGTTCAGACGCTGGGTTTCTTCGGGAGTGTGCTGCTTCAGAAATTGATTCAATGCAGATAATGTCATCATATATATTCTCTCCTTTTCAAGATATGAATGAACTGTGATTATAGTCATCAGCAGTTTATTTAACCTGTCTAAAATATACCATATTGGGGGCAAAGGTGTACAGAGTAATCTCGGATATTTATTAAGTTTGGTCGGTAAATCACTTATGTTTCGTTGATGTAATTTTAGTCTGTATAATGTAAGATATCAGTAAGAAAAGGAGGCATAGGTTAGGATGAAGATATTTTTTGCAGTAGTGGTGATTGTTTTATTATTTGTAATCGGTGCGACATTATATGTCTACAAAAAAAGTGCCATGTTTTTACCGGCACTTCTTGGCATCTGCGGATTTCCAAAAATAAAGGAAAGCAGCTATTACGATGAAAACGGACATTTCCGTCCGGGAACGGGGGAGGACAAAGTTGGATTTTTCATGCAGCATCCGGTATTCGGCGGTTTTAAACATATGTTTTTCAATGTGGAGGATAACGTGCTGAAAGCCATTGCGCCTGTAAAGTATAAGGATTTTTTTAAGGCGCAGGGCCGTGAGGAACAATTGGATGCAGCCTTGGAATCTTTCAATTATCTAACCGGACTTGTTGAGAAAGGTCAGGCAAGGCTGGTGTCGGATCTGTATCCTGCGGAAGCAGTGAAGGGTCATCCGTACAGGTCACATCTGACGGGAATGTTTTATCAGGGACAACAGGGAAAACCACTTGCCATTGTAGTTCCGGGAGGTGGATTTATCAGTAATGTAACTGATTGCGAGGGGTATCCTGTGGCGATGAAGCTGCATAAAATGGGATATTCTGTTTTCGTCGTAAGTTATCCGGTCGGCAGACAGCTGGGTGAGACAGAACAGGTAAAGCAGGGACAGGCTGCCGCGAGGGAACTGACACAAGTGATCCGATATCTGACGGAGCATCAAAAACAGTTTTCTGTAAACATGGATGATTATGCCATCTTTGGTTTTTCAGCAGGAGGACTTATGACCACGGCGTATTCATTTGCCAATTATGAGGACTGCTGCCACAAGAATCATCTGCCAAGACCGAAGGTGATCTTCCCTATGTATGGTCTGGACTGGGATATCAAAGCTTTGCCGGAGGACAAGGGACTGGCGGTATTTTCTATCGTAGGGCGGGATGATGAGTTCGGTTTTGCAAATGTGGAAGATAAACTGCCGGAATTGGAGAAAATGCTGGGCAAAGACAATGTGTCAGTCAGGATCATTGACGGATTGGGACACGGCTTTGGGATAGGCTGTGAAACAAAAGTGAAAAACTGGCTTCAGGAGGCAGTCTCCTTCTGGGAAGCCCACAGATAGGAACAGATAAGAATTTATTTAAGGAGGATTTCATAATGAGCAGAAACTTGAAAGAATTGATCAGACAGATGACACTGGAGGAAAAAGCAGGACTTTGTTCGGGAGCGGATTTCTGGAACACGATGGGAATCGAAAGGTTAGGGATTCCTTCCGTTATGATGACAGACGGCCCGCACGGCTTGCGCAAACAGGAAGGCGCGGCAGATCATCTCGGCCTGAATAAAAGTGTGAATGCAGTCTGCTTTCCGGCAGCCTGCGCCACGGCGTCCAGTTTTGATGTGGAACTGATGGAGCGTATGGGACAGACTCTGGGAGATGAATGTCAGGCTGAGAACATAAGCATGCTCCTCGGGCCGGCAGTGAATATCAAACGCAGTCCGCTTTGCGGAAGAAATTTTGAATATATGTCTGAAGATCCCTATCTGACAGGAAAGATGGCGTCAGCATATATCCGGGGCGTACAGTCGAAAGGCATCGGAACCAGTATGAAACACTTCGCCGCGAATAATCAGGAAACAGACCGTATGCAGATATCGTCGGAAGTATCGGAACGGGCTTTCCGGGAAATTTATCTGCCGGCTTTTGAGGAGGCGGTGAAGAAAGCGCAGCCAAAGACTGTGATGTGCAGCTACAATAAGATCAACGGAGTATTTTCTTCAGAGAATAAGGAGCTTCTGACAGATATCCTGCGGGATGAGTGGGGATTTGAAGGATATGTGGTCAGTGACTGGGGAGCTGTAAATGACCGGGTGAAAGGACTGAAAGCCGGTCTTGACTTGGAGATGCCGGGATCAGAGGGATATAACACAAGAAAGATTATTCAGGCAGTGGAGAATGGAGAACTGGAGGAAGAAATTCTTGACAGAACGGTGGAACGCATACTGAAAGTAGTCTTCTCCTACACAGATAACAGGAAAGCGGAGACTGTATTTGACAGGGAAAAGGATCACAAAGCAGCGGCAGATATCGAAACAGAGTGCGCCGTACTTCTGGAAAACAGGGGAGTGCTGCCGCTGAAAAAAGAACAGAAAGTAGTCTATATCGGGGAATTTGCAAAGAAACCGCGATACCAGGGCGGGGGATCGAGTCACATCAATACGGACAGCGTAGTGTCGGCTCTGGAAACTGCGGTGAGAAAAGGCAGGGCAGTGGAGTACGTGAAAGGCTTCTCGTCAGAGCGTGACGAGATGACAGAAGAGGAGCTGAAACAGGCGTGTGAAGCGGCAGCGGGCGCAGATGCAGTTGTAATCTTTGCCGGACTGCCGGACAGCTTTGAGTCGGAAGGATATGACAGAACATCCATGGAACTGCCAAAGTGTCAGAATCGCCTTATAGAGGCTGTGGCTGAGATACAGAAGAATGTGGTAGTGGTTCTTCATAACGGAAGTCCCGTAGAAACTCCATGGGCGGAGTCTGTAAATGCTATTCTGGAGATGTATCTTGGAGGAGAAGGCATCGGGGAGGCCAGCGACCGGCTGTTATTCGGGGAGGCAAATCCGGGAGGACGTCTGGCAGAGACTTTCCCATATCGCCTGGAAGACAATCCGAGTTACCTGAATTTCCCCGGAGACGGCAGGACTGTTCTCTATGGAGAAGATATCTTTGTCGGATACCGTTACTATGATGCGAAGAAAGTACCGGTGCGCTGGGCATTCGGCCATGGGCTGTCATATACGGAATTCAGCTACAGCAATATGAAGCTCTCTTCTGCGGAAATGAAAGATGGAGATGTTCTGAAGGTGAGCATTGATGTGGAGAATACAGGGATGAGGGCAGGAAGTGAAGTGGTTCAGCTCTATGTCAGCGGCAAGGACAGCACGGTGCCAAGAGCAGTGAAGGAACTAAAAGGGTTTGCGAAAGTATTTCTGAATCCGGGTGAGAAGAAGACTGTTACAATGGAGCTTTGCGCGAGAGATTTTGCTTACTATGAGACAAAGGTTCACGACTGGTACACTCCGACAGGGACATACGAGATCCAGATCGGGCATGCCAGTGACAATATCAGAGAAACTGCTGAACTTACCTTTACCACGGATGTGCTGCTGCCGTTCACTGTGGATATGACCACGACAATGGGAGAGTTGATGAGCCACCCGAAGACAGCAGGGAAAATAATGGAATATCTTGAGGGGATATCACAGGGAGAAGAACCTAAGAAAGAAGATGGGGAGGTACAGCTTGTGACTCCGGAAATTATAGCGCAAATGCCGTTGAAATCATTTTTGAGTGTTATTCCAGGTGAAGCGATTGAACAGATGATTGTAGAGTTGAATTCTCTGTGTGCAGAAGAGGGAAAGTGAGAATAAAATATGAATCAAGATAAGATAAAAATGAGAGAAAAGCTGTCATTTGCAATGGCAAACTTTGGAAACATTCCGGTTATGACACTGATCAACGGATATTTACTAATTTTTTATACCAATATATGCGGCTTGAGTCCTGCTGCATGTGCGACACTGTTCCTGATCGCACGCTTTCTAGATGCCATTAACGATCCATTAGTTGGATTTATAATCGACCATCTTCCGACCAGAAAGATGGGACATTTCCGACCGACATTGATTCTGGGAACAATTCTGTGTAGCGCCAATTTCCTTCTGCTTTGGTTTGGACCTATGTTATCAACATCGGGGAAACTGGCAATCGCATATGTATCGTATATTCTGCTTGGTGTGTTGTTCCCAGTCATGGATATTTCGCTGAACAGTCTTCTGCCGGTTATGACAGAAGATATGAAAGAAAGGAACAGCTTAAGTTCAATCAAAGGGCTTGCATATGTGATCGGGGCACTTGTAATCGGTGTGGCAGCTCCACTTATTCTTGGAGATACTTCTAACAAACAGGGATATATTAATCTTGTTCTGATCATGACAGCAGTGATTTTTTTCTTCTCTATTATAGGAACCATGGGAGTAAAAGAACGTGTAAAACCACAGATGGAGAACAGCTATTCTGTAAAAGAATTATTCAAGATTCTCAGTCAGAAGCCGGTGTACATTACATTCCTTGCTGTACTGTTATATTCGATTGGAAGCAATATCGTGAATGCAGCAAATACATACTTTTATACATATATTTTTGAAGATCTGACGTTGGCGTCTATTATTACGCTTATTACATGTGTTACTGTTTTTCCGGCTACAATGGTCATTGGTAATCTGATTGGAAGGTTTGGAAAGAAGAAAATGTATGCGATTGGACTTGCACTTGCAGGACTGGCACCAATCATCCGTCTGTTGGATGTGAGGAGCATTCCCCTTCTTATTGTCTCTGTATTGATTGCAGGAATAGGAGCCGGCTTTGCAGCACCTCTTAATTATGGAATACAGGCAGATAATACAGATTATATCGAAATGTCTATGGGAATTAGGGCAGAAGGTGCTGTCGCATCTCTTTCCAGCTTTGTCTCCAAGTGTGCAATGGGAATCGGTGGTGCGATTCCGGGGTATCTGCTGCAGTTAGCAGGATTTGACAGTAAGGCGGCAGTACAGAATGACGATGTGATTAATGTGATCGTCCTCTGTGTGCTAATATTGCCGGCAATCGTAAATGTGGTGGCCATTGTGATCTTCTCAAAAGGTTATCCTATTACCAAGGAAAAATTGAATGAGCAGACATATCTGTTGAGGGAGAAACGGTCAAAAGCGGGTATAAGTGAATAAGAATGATAGAGAAGGAGTATCAGCATGGGAAAGATTTATGCGGCAAAAACAAATCATATCACAAATCCGATAGGGTTTAATATGGATTCTATTGCATTTTCATGGAAAGTGAAAGGATGCAGAGGACAGGAACAGAAACATGCAAGGATTGTGATCAGCAAGAACAAAACCTTCACAGATATCTGTCACGACACGGGGGAGGCAGAGTTGGACAGTCTCGCTGCAAGAGTGGAATTTGAACCGCAGCCGTATACAAGATATTACTGGAAAGTTATTGTGACAACAGATGTAGAGGAAGTAATCGAATCAGATGTACAGTTTTTTGAGACTGCCAAAATGGATGAACCATGGACTGGAAGATGGATTACCTGTGACAGCAGTCAGGAACGGCATCCGATTTTCTCAAAGAGAATTCGTCCGGCAAAAGAAGTGAAAAGCGCAAGACTGTACATTTGCGGCCTGGGATTGTATGAGGCATATTTTCTCGGGGAAAATAAAGAAAATCCGGAGAAAATCGGCGATGAGTATCTGACTCCGTACTGCAATAACTATGACCGGTGGATCCAGTATCAGACGTATGACATCACAGAACAGGCAGAACGAGGAGGTGTGCTGTCTGTTCTTCTCGGAAACGGTTGGTATAAAGGCAGGTTCGGTTTCAATGATCCGGAGCGGGAAGCATATTACGGTGACGAGTGGAAGCTGATTGCGGAGGTTCACATAGAGTACAAAGACGGAACGAAAGATGTGATCAGTTCTGATGAAACCTGGTCAGTTACAAGAAGCAATTTGTGGTTTTCCAATATCTATGACGGTGAGAGAAGAGATGATACGCTGCCGCCGGTTGAGGAGTCTCCTGCGCGGATCGCAAAGGCTCCGAAAGGCCGGCTTATGGAACGGTTATCGCTTCCGGTCAAGGTGCAGGAGCAGATAAAACCGGTGGAACTAATTCATACTCCTGCCGGAGAATTGGTATTTGATCTGGGGCAGGAGATAACAGGAATCTTCCAATTGCGTGTAAATGAACCTTCGGGGACAATAATCAGGATACAGACAGGGGAAATACTTCAGGACGGATGCTTTTATAACGAGAATTTAAGAACTGCGCTTTCTGAGTATGTCTATGTTTCCGATGGTACGGAAAAGGTGATTATTCCACATTTTACTTATTATGGATACCGTTACGTAAAAGTCAGTGGTGTTACCGATCTGTCATGCGAGGACTTTATGGCAATTGTGCTATACAGTGATTATGAGAGTATCGGTACAGTCGAAACGGGCAGTGAGCTTGTGAATAAACTGATTTCCAATATTGAATGGGGAATGAAAGGGAACTTTCTGGATGTGCCTACAGATTGTCCACAGCGCGATGAGAGAATGGGGTGGACAGGGGACACACAGGTATTTTCTGCGACTGCAAGCTACTTGGCTGATACCTATGCGTTTTACAGAAAATATTTATATGACTTGTATCAGGAACAGCTTCTGGCGGACGGAATGGTTCCAGAGATTGTCCCTACATTCGGACCGACAAAATGTTCCTGCGCATGGGGAGACGCTGCATGTATCATCCCCTGGAACGTATATTTGTTCAGCGGGGACAAAACAATACTCGAAAACCAGATTGAGAGCATGAAAGCGTGGGTCGATTATATCCGGAGAATTGACGGAGACCATCATGGATGGAGACAGGTTTTCCATTATGGGGACTGGCTTGCTCTTGACCGTACAGGTGCCGCAGTGAACAGCGTGTATGGAGCGACTGATGAAGCATACATTGCAGACATCTACTACGCGGCAAGTGCACAGATTGTTGCAAAAGCAGCAGAGGTGCTTGGACTGGAAGAAACGAGACAGGAGTATCAGAAAATCGCAGACCGTCAGTGGCAGGTCGTGAAAGAAGAATATTTTACTGCTACAGGCAGATGTGCGGTGAAGACGCAGACAGGGCTTATTCTTGCACTGAAATATCATCTGTCTGAAAATGAAGAACTGACAAAGCAGATGCTGAAAAAACTTCTTCGGGATAATAAAAATAAATTAAATACCGGGTTTGTAGGAACACCGCTTTTGTGCAATGTCCTGACTGATCATGGAATGACAGATGCGGCATACAGGCTGCTTCTGAATGAAGAATATCCGGGTTGGCTCCATGAAGTGAAGTTGGGAGCAACAACGGTGTGGGAGCGTTGGAATTCACTGGATGAGAGCGGACATGTCTCCAGTACGGGGATGAACAGTCTGAATCATTATTCGTACGGAGCTATATTGGAGTGGATCTTCCGCCATGCAGCTGGAATTGATGTGATGGAACAGAGCCCGGGAGGCAGGGTGATGCGAATCAGTCCAAAAGTAAATAGCGAACTGAAATATGTAAAAGCTGTTTATGATTCGGCAACCGGATGCTATCAGTGCGGCTGGGAGATATTAGAGGGGAATAAAATCACCATCACTGTTACAGTTCCGTTTGGAGGCAAGGCAGAAGTGGTTCTCCCTTATGCACCAGAATGCATATATGAGGATATAGAAAATCCATTATTTGAAGCTGTGGAAAACGGAATTTGCCATGTGAAAGCCGGAGAATATGAAGTTGTATATGAAGCATCAGAACCATTAAAAAAGAGATATAGCATAGACTCTACAATGGAAGAACTGCTGAACCATCCGGATATCCGCGCGTTTCTTTCTCAAATGGTGGAAGTAGATATGATCCCCGATATTGCATATGGGCTTTCGCTTAGAGATGTCGCGAAAACATTCGCAGGAGAAATCAAACCAGACGAGGCACAAATGTTGGATAAAGCACTGGCGAAATTCTAATCAGGAGGTCTGCTATGGAGCTTATAAGACTTAAAGTAAACAGTCAATATAGACCATGCGTGGACGAAGCACCTTATTTTTCATGGGTAATCACTAGTGATGAAAAGAATGTGATGCAAACATCCTATCATATCACAGTGAAAAATATGGACGAAGTAATGTGGGATTCTGGAATGGTAGAAAGTGATAAAAGTATTTTTGTGGAGTACTCCGGGAAACCATTACAAAGTCTCAGTGACTACAACTGGACAGTGGAAGTGACAGTTAATAACGGAGAAAAGGCGGCGGCATCCTCATCCTTTGAGACAGGATTTATGAAGAAAGAATGGACGGCCGAGTGGGTGAAATCTCCGTTTCCGATGAAAAAGGTAAAACCCGGAACCGGCGGGCAGAACCCGGCAGAATATTTTCGCAAAGAATTTGGTGTACGAGACGGCATAAAACGAGCGCGCGTTTACGCCACCTGTCACGGAGCATATCAGCTCAGCATGAACGGAATGCGTCCGGATGACAGAGAGTTTGCGCCGGAATTTACCGTCTATTCCCAATATCTGTGTTACCAGACCTATGATGTGACCTCGTTTTTGAGAGAGGGAGAGAATGTCATAGGGATGCTGGTGGGGGACGGCTGGTATGACAGCGCGAACTTTAAGCCGCGCGACAGGAAGTTTAAAGCCGAACATTCTGTGTTATTTCAGATAAAGATTGATTATGAAGACGGAACGAGTGAAATGGTGCTGTCAGATGATGCGGTGAAAGTTTCGGAAAGTCCGGTTCGGTCTTCCGATCTGTTTGCAGGTGAACTCTATGACGCACGGATGGAACAGGAAAACTGGAACTGTTGCGGATTCGATGACAGCAGCTGGAAAGCAGGCATCCCATGCAAAAAATCTTACGCCAACCTGGTAGCTCAGTACGGGGAACCGGTGCGCCCGGTAAAGGAATTACCGGCAGTCGGAATGACGGTCAGCCCGAAAGGCGAGACGATCATTGACTTCGGGCAGAATCTGGCGGGTGTTCTGCGGGTAAAAACCAAACTGCCGGCCGGAACAAAAATGGTATTAGATCATTTTGAAACTCTGGATCAATATGGAAACTATTTCAACAATATTTTCATGTCAGAGAAAACAGGGCACAAGCAAAGTGATATTTATATTTCAAACGGTAAATTCACAGAATATACACCGCATTTTACATATCATGGATTCCGCTATGTGAGAGTGACATGCGATCAGCCGGTGAGCCCGGAGGATTTCACAGCGATTGTCCTGTCTTCTGACAATGAGGATCTGGGAACTTTTGAGACGTCCAACGAAGATATAAACCGGCTTTACGAAAATACAAGATGGTCTCAGCGGTCGAATCTGTTTTCAATACCCACGGACTGCCCGCAGAGAGAAAAAGGCGGATGGACCGGAGATATCCAGATTTATGCAAGAACAGCCATGCTCAACGAAAATGTAACCCCGTTTCTGACAAGATGGCTGCGTAATATGACCTGCAGTCAGCAGAAAAATGGGGCAATCCCCAATGTGATCCCCCTTACCGGAATCTATGAATTACTGGAGAAACTGAATCGGATCGTATACCGCAATTTTGAACCGGTGGGAGAAGCAGGATGGGGAGATGCCGCCTGTATCGTACCGTGGAGCATGTATCAGCTTACAGGAAATATCAGGATACTGAGAGAACAGTATGACACAATGAAAAAGTGGTGCGACTATATCATCAACACTGCAAAGAAGCGTAGAGGCAAGATGAAACATCCAAAAGAAATTGATCAGTATCTGTGGAATACAGGACATCAGTACGGGGAGTGGCTCATACCGAGCCAGACAGTAGATGGAGCAGACCAAAGCGCTGCAAAACCTGTCAACACTTCTGCATACTGCGCGCCAATCTTTGGATGGAATTCCTGCCGGATCATGGCAGATACGGCAGCACTCCTCGGGTATACATCAGACGAATTATACTATGATGACATTGCGTCCAAAATGAAATCTGCCATTCAAAAAGGGCTGATCGATGATGACGGGAAGATGCCTCTTGATTTTATGGGCAGTTATGTGCTGGCAATCGCATTTGATCTTGCTCCTGAAAGGAAGAAAAAAAGTATAGCCGGACATTTGATTCGCAAGATAGAAGAAAACGGGGATTGTCTGGATACAGGGTTCCTGACGACGCCGTATCTGCTGGATGCACTCTGTAAGATCGGCAGGATGGACAAGGCATATAAAATCCTGCTTCAGACAAAGTGCCCGTCATGGCTTTATGAGGTGAAGCAGGGAGCGACAACAATTTGGGAAAACTATATTTCTTATAAGGAGGACGGGTCTCCGGTTATGACAAGCCTGAACCATTATGCCTTTGGATGCGTGGACGATTGGATGTTCCGGAAGATAAGCGGCATTGATATGGCTGCTCCCGGATTTAAGAAGATTGTGATTGCGCCGGAGACGGATGAGGCGTTTACCAGTGCAAAGCGTACCTATATGAGTGAGTACGGTAAAGTACGGACAGAGTGGAGCGTGGAAGAGGGAAAATTTGAGTTGAAGGTGGAGATCCCCTGCAACACGACTGCCACTGTAAAGATGCCGGATGGCAGATTGTATGAGGTAGGAAGTGGAACATATGAGTTTGAATGTAAGGAATAACTGCCGAAAATCAGCAGGATATCAGAAAGAGGGAAATAGATACCGTAAATAACAGGATCCGGAAAACCGGAAGATTATAGAAATAGGAAGGATTATGAAAAAGAAAATATTGAAGATTACCTTAAGTATCGTTTTAATTGTGATTCTGGTCGCGGGAATCGGCCTGACATATTTAGTAGGAGCAGTAGGCGGTGGAGGACCGTTTGATTTTGTCTGGAAGAACAAACTGAAAAAAATGCCGGGAAACGCAGAAAAATACAGTCTGGAAAATATAGAACCGTTAGAAAACAGCCCTCTTGAAGGGAAGCGTATCTGCTACCTTGGATCATCTGTAACCTTAGGTCTGTACTCAATGGATGTTTCTTTCGCAGATTATATCTCTTACAGAAATGGCTGTGAGTATGTAAAAGAAGCCGTCAGCGGCACTACTTTAGTGGATAACGGAAAGACGTCTTATATCCAAAGAATGAAAAATAATATCGGTACAGATGAGAAATTCGATGCGTTTGTCTGCCAGCTTTCCACGAATGACGCGTCGAAGGAAATGCCGATGGGAGAACTCAGCAGTTCAGAAAATCTGGAGGATTTTGATACACAGACAATAACAGGAGCAATGGAATATATCATTGTATATGCAAAGCAGGCATGGAATTGTCCCGTGATCTTTTATACCGGAACAAAATATGACAGTAAACAGTATCAGCAGATGGTAGATGTATTGTTTGAGCTTCAGGATAAATATGGAATAGGCGTGATCGACCTTTGGAATGACGAGGAGATGAATGACGTTTCTGAAAAAGAATATGAAGTTTATATGGCAGATCCGGTTCATCCGACGCAGGCAGGATATCTGGAATGGTGGACGCCTAAGATGGAAGAATACTTATATCAGTTTTTAGAAAGATGATTATTATATTAAGTTTCGTCGGTAAACTGCTTATATATCGTTGATGATTTGCCCTTTGGGATTATTTATAATTAAATCAAACAATGAAAGGACGGATAACGAAATGGAAAATGCAGTTACAAAAAGAGAAAAAATCAGTTATGGTTTGTATTTTATGGGACAGAATGTATTCTATGGACTGATAGGATATATGACTACATATTTTACAGATATCGGCATAACGGCAGCATTGGTTGCGATCGTGGCGCTGATCACGAAAGTGTGGGATGCCATCAACGATCCGATCTTCGGTATGATCATGGATAAGGTAAATTTTAAGAAAGGGAAATTCCTGCCGTGGCTTCGAATATCTGTCATAGCGATTCCGGTGGCGACCATTCTTCTTTTTACAATACCTACCGGGATTCCGATGATGGCTAAAATCATATGGGCAACACTTGCTTATATGTTATGGGATACAGCCTATACCCTTTGCGATGTGCCGATTTTTGGTATTGTTACCACGATGACAATAGACCAGAAGGAACGTATTTCACTAAACAGTATAGGAAGAATGTTTGTTATTTTTGCAGGTATTGTTACAGGAATTGTCCTGCCGTTGGTACGGCAGCGGTTAGGCGGCTGGGCGACAACAGTAATTGTGTTATCTCTTTTGTCAGCTGTTATGATGATTCCGATCTGTCTGTTCGCAAAGGAGAGAGTAATTGAAAAAGAAAGAGTACTGGACGAAGGGGCAGAAGAAAGTTATACGCTGCGCGATATGGCAGAATGTCTGCGGAAGAACAAATATTTATTGATTTTCTTTGCGGCTCCGCTCATCAGCAGCCTGCTTAATGTTGGGGCAAATTGGGGCTTATACGTTGCCCGGTACTGCCTTGGCGGTGAAGAAGCTGCCTCATATGTTTCGATGACGGTGATTATTCCGACCTTGATTGGTGCGGTTATGGCAGTAGAATTATGCAAGAAATATGACAAATTTAAAGTCTTCTATATTTCATATGTTTTCGCTTTACTTTTGGGAATTGTAAGATTCATGGCCGGGTATGAGAATATGACGGTGTATGTGATTTTAAATGCCTTAGGAGGAATCCCGCTGGGAATAGCAGTTATACTGCAGTATCAGTTTACGCCGGACTGCTACGAGTATGGACAGTACAAGACAGGATTAAAAATGCGAGGTGTAACGTTTGCAGCGCAGACATTTTTTACAAAATTAAATGGAGCGATCGCAACAGCAGTCAGTGTGTTTGCATTAACTTTAATCGGCTTCCGGGAAGGGGAAGGCGTTGTTCAGGCGGCAGGATTTGCCGATAAATTATGGACATTCAGCTGTCTTGGCAGCATTATCGGGGGTATTTGTACTCTGCTTATACTTCGCTTTTACAAGCTTAATGACCATGATGTCCAGCTAATGGCGAAATGCAACAATGGCGAGATCAGCCGTGAAGAGGCAGAGGCACAGATGATCAATCAGTATTAAGAAAAGAATGGAGGACTTTTGCGATGGACAGAATAAAGGAACTGATTTCAAAAATGACGCTGGAAGAGAAGGCAAGTCTCTGCTCGGGCGCTGATAACTGGCATACGAAAGAAATCAAACGACTGAACATTCCGTCAGTTATGATGGTGGACGGCCCTCACGGACTGAGAAAGCAGGAAGGGGAAACGGATCATCTGGGATTGAATGAAAGTGTGAAGGCCGTTTGTTTCCCGGCAGCCTGTGCAACAGCCTCCAGCTTCGATGTTGACCTGATGGAACGGATGGGAGAGACGCTGGGAGCGGAGTGTCAGGCCGAGAATGTAAGCATGCTGCTTGGTCCGGCGGTAAATATTAAAAGGAGCCCGTTATGCGGACGGAACTTTGAGTATCTGTCGGAGGATCCATATCTGGCAGGCAGGATGGCATCGGCATATATCCGCGGAGTACAGAGTCAGGGCGTGGGGACAAGCATTAAGCACTTCGCGCTGAATAATCAGGAAACACTCCGTATGACGATATCTTCCGAGGTGTCAGAACGGGCGCTCAGGGAAATCTACCTGCCTGCGTTTGAGGAAGCAGTAAAAGAATCAGTTCCAAGAACCGTCATGTGCAGCTACAACAAAATAAATGGAGAATATGCTTCAGAAAACAGATATCTTCTGACAGATATCCTGAGAAAAGAATGGGGATACAAAGGCTGCGTCGTCAGTGACTGGGGCGCTGTAAATAACCGGGTGAAGGGACTGCAGGCCGGACTGGATCTGGAGATGCCTTATTCCGGAGGATACAATGACAGACAGATTGTAACGGCAGTACAGGAGGGAAGACTGGACGAAGCTGTGCTGGATGAAGCGGTGGAACGGGTATTGAATGTTGTATTTGCCGGTGAAGGGCAGCATCGTCCGGAAGTTATATCTGATAAGGAAACAGATCATAAAAAAGCAGCGGATATTGAGACGGAATGTGCGGTCCTACTGGAAAATAACGGTATACTTCCGCTGAACACAGACAGAAAGGTTGCCTATATAGGGGAATTTGCTGAAAAGCCGCGGTATCAGGGCGGTGGCTCCAGCCATATCAATCCGTTCAGGGTTGTCTCGGCATTGGATGCTGCCGGAGAAAAAGGGCGCAGCGTAACTTATGCAAAAGGATTTTCTATGGAAAATGACGCGATGACGGAACAGGAGCTGGAAAAAGCGCTTCGAACTGCTGCAGAAGCAGATGTTGCGGTAATCTTTGCCGGGCTGCCTGAGATATTTGAGTCAGAAGGGTATGACAGAACATCCATGAAGCTGCCCCAATGCCAGGACCGCCTGATTGAAGAAGTGCTGAAAGTACAGCCTAATGTTGTAGTTGTACTCCACAATGGAAGCCCGGTAGAGCTGCCATGGGCTGATAAAGTAAGCGCGATCCTCGAAATGTATCTCGGAGGTCAGGGCGTTGGCGAAGCCTGTGACCGGCTGTTATACGGAGAAGCGAATCCGTCCGGCAGGCTGGCGGAGACATTCCCGTACCGGCTGGAAGATAATCCGAGCTTCCTTCATTTTCCGGGAAATGGAAAGCGGGTGTTATATGGCGAGGATATCTTTGTCGGATACCGTTATTATGATACAAAGAAGGTCCCGGTGCGGTATGCATTCGGACATGGGCTGTCTTACACGGAATTTACTTATGGGGACCTGACTTTGTCATCGGCTCAAATGACGGATGAGGATATCCTGACGGTCTCCTTCAAGGTGAAAAATACAGGAAAGACAGAAGGAAAAGAAGTCGTACAGCTGTACGTAGCTGACCTGTGCGGCACACCGGAAAGACCGGTCAAGGAATTGAAAGGATTTGCCAAAGTTCATCTCCTGCCGGGAGAGGAGAAAACGGTGTCGATGGAAATTTCGGCGAGGGATCTTTCCTATTATGAAGAACGTCTCGGGGACTGGTATGCGCCATCCGGAACATACCGGATCCTGATCGGCCATGCTTCTGATGACATCCGATTACATGCGGATATTGTGTTTGAAACACAGAAAGAACTGCCCCTTCGCGCAGATTTCACAACAACGTTCGGAGAATTATTGGATCATACGAAAACCGCTCCCGTTATTACGGAACTGCTGGCGCCATTGGCAGCAGCGGCTGCATCAGCAGAAGGGATGAGTGACGAATACAAGAAGCTGGGAGAGCAAGTTATCCGGGAAATGCCGCTGAAATCTCTGCTGGGGCAGATGCCGGGAGAACAGGTGGAACAGCTGATCGGGCAGCTGAATTGTTTACTTGCACAATAGGATAATTGAGGAAGGATGTTCAAAAAATGAAAAAAGAACACGAAATTTTATTTGAACCATTTAAAATTGGAACGGTAATGATTAAAAACCGTTTTGTTCTGGAACCAATGGAAGGTACAAACATGATAGACTGCTTACCTATTTTTAAAATTGGTGAGGATATCCATGATTATTATGTGGAGCGTGCAAAGAATCATGTAGGTTTAATTATTCCCGGAATGGTTACTCTGCGTAGTATGGTGGGGAAACAGTGGCTTTATGAGCAGAAAGAAATTTTCGAAGGACTAAAGCCGCTTTTAGCAGAAATTCATAGTTACGGTGCAAAAGTGTTTTTGCAGATTGGTGCAGGATGGGGACGAACATTTACGATGCCGCTGGCATTAAAGGAACTTCATGAAAAAGAGAAGGAAACCGGACAAAAGTCCATGTTTGACTGGGATAGTCTTCTTGTAGCCCCTAGTGAGCTGCCTAACCGTTGGCTTCCAGAAATTATACATAGACCACTGACGGAAGGAGAAATTCTTGAGTATGTGGAAGCCTATGGTAAGACAGCCAGACTTTGTATGGAGACAGGGTTTGACGGTGTGGAAGTGCATGCTGTGCATGAAGGCTATCTGCTGGATCAGTTTACAACGAAGTATACGAATCGGAGAACAGATCAGTATGGGGGGACTTTTAATAACCGCTACAGGTTTGCGAAAGAAGTTGTAGAGGAGATTAAGCGACAGTGCGGTGACACATTCCCTGTATCCCTTCGGTATTCCGTAACCAGTAAGACAATCGGCTTTGGTATCGGGGCAGTTTATGGTGAGAAATTTACAGAAGTCGGCAGAGATCTTGAGGAAGGGCTGAAAGCCGCAAAATATCTTCAGGATGCAGGATATGATATGCTTAATGCGGACAATGGGACTTACGATTCATGGTACTGGGCGCATCCGCCTGTATATATGCCTTTAAACTGTAACATGGCGGAGGTGACACGATTAAAAGAAGTGGTAGAAATTCCTGTGGTATGTGCAGGAAGAATGCAGCCTGATGAAGCTTCAGCATCTATATCAGAAGGAAAACTGGATGCTATGGGAATCGGACGTCAGTTCCTGGTCGATCCGGAATATATTGTAAAACTGGAACAGGAGAAATTTAGTGACATTCTTCCTTGCATTGCATGTCATAATGCATGTCTTCCGATTTATCATTATGAAGGCGTTGGCTGTGAAATCGATGAAGAGGATGGAAAAACACAGGGGCATTGTGCGTTGAATCCTAGGACATTCTGTGAGCAGAAATATGATTTTGGGAAAAAAGCAGCTGTAACAAAAAGTATTGCGGTCATCGGCGGGGGTATCGCTGGGATGACTGTAGCACGAATTGCGGCAATCCGAGGTCATGAGGTAACAATTTATGAAAAGAGTGACCGGCTCTGCGGTGTGTTTAACGCTGCAGCAGCACCTGAATTTAAAGAAAAAGATAAGGAATTTATAAGATGGATTCAACAAGAAATAGAAAGCCTGCCGATTAAAGTGGAATACAACTGTGAAATTACAACTCTGGCTGAGCTGACAGCAGATGAAATTATCATTGCTACGGGCGCGAAACCTAAAAAGCTAGATGTTCCGGGACAGGAAAAAGCTATTGAAGCAACGGAATATCTGCTGGGGGGAAAAGTAGGAAAGGACGTCGCTGTAATCGGCGGAGGTTTGACGGGGTGCGAGATTGCCTATGACCTTGTGCTGAAAGGAAAACGACCGGTTATTGTGGAAATGGCAGACGATATTTTAAAGACCAAGGGACTCTGCATGGCAAACTCCAGTTGTCTGAGAGACTTATTGCGGTATTATGAAGTTCCTATTTATAAAAACGCAAAGCTCTTAGAAATCATTGAAAATGGAATTGTCATTGAGACAGCGGAAAAGACAATACAGCTGGAATGCGACGACGTGATAATGAGCTGTGGTTATATGCCAGACACGAGGCTTGTTGACGGCGGAACACAACAGGGGAAAACGAATATTCATATAGTCGGCGATGTTAAAAAGGTTGGAAATTTGAAAACAGCAATCTGGGAGGCTTATGATTTAGCATTTTCTTTGTAAGATTAAACTCTTAAGCGGACAAAGAGGCTTTTAATATATTATAGAAACACTGCTATAAGAATTATTGATACCATTAGGCTGTCGATTTTTGAGGGATGTCATATACAGAATTATACTGACTAATATTAAGTTTTAATCGGTATTTCAATTTGTGTGATGTAATCATCAAAGGAGTCAATGCCCTGCTATAATTCCATTGACGGAGAACCGGCCTCGGTTTCCCACAGATTACCGACAGAACTTCTTCGGGAGAGAATGGGATTTGACGGACTGTGTATCAGTGATTACGGCGGCATCAGCAATGCCCACGAAGTCCAGCGGATCGGAGAGACTATTGGAGAAACAGGATTTCTTGCCATGGAAGCAGGGATGGACATGGAGATGCCGAAAGCGATCGGTTATGGCGAAAAACTCAAAGAAATGTTCCGAAGCGGACAGGCGGATACAGAATTGCTGGACCGGACAGTTCTGAGGGTGTTGGAAGCGAAATTCCGCATGGGCCTGTTTGAACAACCTTTCGCAATGGACGGTGAGTCCTGCAAAAAGATTTTTGAAGAGAAAGAGGGGGCGGAGCTGTCCCTTCGGTCGGCAAGGGAATCCATGGTGCTTTTGAAAAACAACGGGGTACTTCCTTTGTCAGGCAAGATCAAGAAGCTGGCCCTGATCGGGCCTCATGCAGACTGTGCCCGTAAGTTCTTCGGCGGATATACTCATCTGTGCATGATGGAGTCGGTCTACGCGGCCGCAAGTTCTATCGCAGGGGTAGAGGGCAGCCCGGAGTCCGGACAGATCGGCGGGGCAATGCTGCCAGACGGCGAACCGGTGAATTATGTCCCGGGTACAAAGATCCAGTCAGATGAAGCAGAACTCTTTAACGACATCCTGCGCTTACAGAAGCCGGGATGCAGAAGCCTGTTAGAAGAACTAAAGGAGCGTATGACAGATACGGAGATTCTGTATGTGTATGGATACCCGGTTGCCGGAAAGGATCAGAGCAGATTTGAGGAGGCACTGCAGGCAGTCAGGGAAGCTGATGTTGTGATCCTCACTCTGGGAGGAAAGCACGGTACATGCTCTATGGCGACCATGGGAGAAGGTGTGGACGCTGCCGACATCAATTTGCCGGAATGTCAGGACGCATTTATTAAAGCAGCATCGGTGTATGGAAAGCCCTTAATCGGCATCCATTTTGATGGCAGGCCGATCTCCAGTGACACGGCAGACCAATATCTGGATGCCGTCATAGAAGCCTGGAGCCCGGCGGAAACGGGAGCGCAGGCTGTGGCAGATGTCCTGCTGGGAGCATATAATCCGGGCGGCAAACTGCCAGTATCCGTGGCATATCACGCCGGACAGATTCCAATCTACTATAATCACCCAAACGGTTCCGCATGGCATCAGCAGGAGAGTATCGGATTCGTCAATTATGTGGATGTTCCCCATACACCGAGATATTGCTTTGGACATGGATTGTCTTATACACAGTTTGAGTATTCAGACATTCATATATCGACGGCAGAGATTGGAGCAGAAGAATCGGTACAGATCAGCTGTGTGGTAAAGAATGCGGGAAACTGTGCCGGGGATGAAGTGGTACAACTTTATCTCAGGGATAGATTTGCAAGTATGACACGCCCGGTGAAAGAGCTTGCCGGATTTAAGCGAATCCATATGGAACCGGGAGAGAAAGTACGGGTAACATTTACAGTACAGGCGGATCAGTCAGCATTTCTTGACAGGCAGATGCGCTGGAAGGTGGAAAAAGGAGAGATAGATGTAGAAATTGGAAGTTCTTCTGAGGATATACGGTTAAAAGGAACATACCGGATCACAGAGGATAGATGGATAGACGGCGCAAAAAGAGCATTTTATGCGAAAGTACAGAAAGACAAAGTATAGCTTAGGCATACACTTACAGCGGGTCGGGTAAGATATCCGGCAGGACAGGAGGAAAACAGATGGATAGGAAGTTACTTGCCAGAAGGATTGCAGAAGAATCCATTGTATTGTTGAAAAACGAAGATCATATGCTTCCTTTAAAAGAGAAGAAAGAGATCGCGTTTTTCGGGAGGACGCAGATTGGCACTTTATATTCCGGAAACGGATCCGGCGGTGCAAATGTGGCCGGATGCGGCACGATTCTGGAAGAATGTGAAAATTGCGGAATCAGACCTGAGCCACTTTTAAAGGGCTTTTATGAATATAAGATAAATGAGGAACGGGTCACGGAAGAGGATGAGTTTGACTGGACTAAAGTCAGTGAGATGGTAAACAGTGGAATTATGTATGAAATATTCGGCAAATACCGCGCTCCGCTTGATGAGTACGAAGTGCCCGGCACACTTATTGACCAGGCGGCAGAAAAAACTGACACAGCACTTATTGTAATTGGCAGAAATTCTGGCGGTGAGGAGTGTGACCGTCACCTTTCAGAGGATTATTACCTGACTAATTCAGAAGAAAGTCTGCTGAAGGAAGTCTGCAGTCATTTTACAAATGTAGTGGTAGTCTTGAATGTTAACGGGCTGATCGATCTGTCCTGGGTGAGAAAGTATGCAAATATAAAAAGCCTTCTGTTTATTGGAATCCCAGGGGAAGAAGGGGCTTCTGCGCTAGCTGGCATTTTAACGGGGGAGACCAATCCCTCCGGGAAACTGGCGGTGACCATAGCGGAACATTATGAAGATTACCCGTCGGCAGACCATTTCTCATGGGATAAGGAGCATCTGGAGAATGTTCTTGACTATGAGAGCTACGGCCTTTCCTCAGAAGAAAACGGAAGTACAGGTTTTTCTAAAAGCCCGGTGAGTGTGTACTGGGAAGATATCTATACCGGTTACCGATATTTTGATACATTCGGGAAACCGGTGCTTTACCCCTTTGGTTATGGGCTTTCTTACACTGAATTTGCAATCAGCGATGCCTCGGCCGAGAAGCAAAACGGCGGTATTATGGTGACAGCCAATGTGAAAAATATTGGGGAAATATCAGGGAAAGAGGTAATCCAGGTTTATCTGTCCAAGGTAAACCCGGCAGAGGGTGTGGAACGTCCTTATCAGGAATTGAAGGGATTTGAGAAAACCGCGGACCTTGCTCCGGGAGAAAAAGAGAAGGTTAAGATCTGGATTCCATGGAGAGAACTGGCGGTTTATGACGAAGGAAGAGCTGCGTGGGTCATAGAGTCGGGCGATTATCTCCTGAAGATGGGAAATTCATCAAGAGACACCTCCCTGGTGGGAATGGTACGCCTGGGGGATACAGTCCTTACAGAACAGTGCGCGAACCGTATGATAATCTTAGAATGCAACAGAGATAAGCTTTCGTTCCTGACACAGAAAGACTACGCAGGGTGCCATCTGGAAGACAGATGTGAGAAGAAACCTGATGGAGGCGTGACCGGGATGGCGGTAATTTCTGTAACGGAAGAGGATATTCTTGCAGGAGGGGAGAGCAGACAGGCTGAAAAAGAAACGCAGCAAAATCTGCCGGAGCTCTCCATCGAAGAACTCGCTTCTCTCTGTGTGGGCTATGGGCCGGGCACTCCCTTTGCGGCTGTGGGGGACCGCAGTGACCCGTCTGCGATTTTCGATGGTGAAGGAAAACCGATTACAACAAACAACCACCCGACAGGATATCCGGGATATGTTTCTCCGGCAATTGAGGAAAAAGGGATCAAGTCCATTTTCTATAAAGACGGCCCGGCCGGGATCGGCGGTATTGCCTGGCCGACGGAAATGCTCATAGCCTGCTCGTTCGACAGGAAACTGTGGCAGATGTTTGGAGATGCAGTAGGGAAAGAATGTGAAGATCAGCAGGTGAATGTCTGGCTTGCTCCTGCTGTGAATCTCCACAGAAATCCGCTGTGCGGCAGAAATTTTGAATATTTTTCTGAAGATCCGTACCTGACAGGAGTCTGTGCCTGCGAGATCACAAAAGGCGTACAGAATGGCCGGCCGGTTATCGTGTGCCCGAAACACTTCGCGGCAAATGAGCAGGAGACATTCCGGCGCGGAAATGCAGGGAAAAAGGTAGACGCTGTTGACTCTATACTGACAGAGCGCTCGGCCAGGGAACTATACCTGAAGCCTTTTGAAATGCTGGTGAGAGAAGCACATATTGCCTGCATTATGACGTCTTTTAACAAGATAAACGGCGTTTTCGCCGGGGGCAGTAAGGATCTGTGCACCCGTATCCTTCGGGAAGAATGGGGATTTGACGGCGCTGTGGTGACAGACTGGGGCGATATGGATATTGTGGTAGACGGAGCAGACGCCGTGGCTGCGGGAAATGATATCGTCATGCCGGGCGGACCGCCGGTGATTCGTCAGATCCTGAAAGGATATGAAGAAGGAAGAGTGACCAGAGAAGAAATGGAAACAGCGGCAGGACATCTTCTGTGCATGATCCGCAGGATTCATGGAAAGGAGAAATAGAAGTATGGGAGAAAAAATCTACAAAACAGTTGAAAATTCAGGCGTCATGAATGTTGTGGCCGGAGCCCTTGCGATTGCTGTGGGAGTGTCTGCTCTGGTGAGCGGGATACGGCTTCTGATTACTCGGAGAAAGCTGCTTTTTTAAGGGGACTGCCAGATGAAAAAATATAAAAGGGAAAAACTAATTGTAAGTATTTTTGCCGTCATATTTGTTGTTATAGTGGTTATTCTTGGAAACTTTTTGGTTACATATATATCTTCTGACTTGAGTTTTGGCCAGAATTGTCTTTTGCGAATACCATTTTATGGAACATTAGTTTTTACATCTTCGCTTATAGGACTGCTGTTTAGAAACGATAGTAAAAAAGATATTGTCGAAGAAAATTCAAAAGGAAGGATTCAAGATGAATAAAATTACAGAAGTAAAAATAGAAAGAGGAATCCCGATTCTGTATGTGGACGGGCAGCCTTTTTGGGTGTTTGCAGGGGAGGTGCACAACTCAGCCGCCTATGCCCCGGACAGGATGTAGGCAGAGATATGGATGAAGATGGATCAGGGTCATCTGAATACACTGATTGTACCGGTGTACTGGGAGACGCTGGAGCCGGAAGAAGGCAGCTATGATTTTTCGCTTGTGGATTCACTTCTTGAGCAGGCTGTCAGATTTAAGAAAAAGCTGATCCTGCTCTGGTTCGGTCTATGGAAGAATGCAGAGTCGGCTTATGTGCCGGCATGGATGAAGCAGGACAGTGAAACATTTTTCCGTGCGGAAATGTATGGTGGAGAAAGGTTAAATACGATTTTTCCTCTGTGCTGGGAGGCGGTGGAGAGAGATGCCGCTGCATTTTCCCGTCTGATTGGACATCTGCGGGAGGTTGATAAAAACTCATCGGTCATCATGGTCCAGGTAGAAAATGAAGTGGGACTGCTTGGAACAGAGCGTGATTACTGCCGTCAGGCAGAGGAGGCGTTTACAGGAAATGTGCCGGATAAACTGATGGATGCAGCTGTAAAATCAGGAAAAATCCGTGCCAGGGAAACAGGATGGCCTGAAAAGGCAGACTGGACTGTCGTATTCGGAGAAGACGCAGGGGAGATTTTTTCCGCATGGTTTTTTGCCTCCGCTCTGGAGAGGATTGCATCAGTCGGAAAAAAAGAGTATCCTCTGCCCTGCTACGCCAATGTGTGGCTGAAACAGTTCCCCTGGTATGCTGGTTCTTATCCGTCGGGAGGCCCGGTGGAGGATATGCTCTGGGTGTGGAAAGCGGCGGCGCCTTCCCTCTTTACTATTGCCCCGGATATCTATGTCCCCTATGACTATGAATACGGACGGTGTTGTAGAACGTCTCGATATATTCAAAAATCAATTTATATGCATGAGTATAATTGAAAATTTTGAAACGATTAATCCACTCTCGTTTTAAAAGGGCATGGAACGATTCTATGCAAGCATTGTCCCAAGGATAAGCCTTCTTGGAATAGCTGTGAATCATTCCTTCCGTTGCCTTGTGAAATGCTTCTGATACATATTGACATCCTCTGTCACAATGAAAAATAAGCGGATTTTCAATATGTCTGGACTGTTTTGCCTTTTCAATACATTTTACTACATGAGATGCCTCCAGCGTCTCACTTAGTACCCAGGAAATGATTTTTCTGGAATATAGATCCATAATACTGGTAAGATATACAAATCCTTCATATGTCCAAATATAAGTGATATCTGAGCACCATACAGCATCTGGATGTTCTGGATTAAATTTTTCGTTCAAAATATTTTTTAGTTTCTGGCTTAGATCAGAATCAATGGTTGTTTGAGTATACGGTTTGATCCATTGCGCTTTTATTCCCATTTGACGCATATAATTTCCCACTGTTTTTTCAGTAATAGTTTCTCCGGATTTCCGCAATTCAGCTGCAATTTTAGGAGCACCATAGTTTTGATGTGAATCATCATAAATCTTTTGGATTTTTTCTTTTAAAACAGTTCGACGAATAGACGTGTCCGAAGGAACCCGCTTCTTCCATGCATTATAACCAGATCGTGAAACGTCCAATTTTTTCAGTATCCCGCTGACAGAAACTTGACGTTTCACAGGCAGGTTGTTAATTTCTTCTACATATTTAGATGTAGCAGCGTAAAGAGTTTTTGTCATTTTCCCAGAATACCGATTGCTTTTTTTAACACTTCAAGTGCATCCTTTGTATCGCGTAATTCTCGTTGCAGACGTGCGATTTCTTTTGCTTCATCACTTGCGTAATTGCCTGAACCACGAGTAGGAACAGTTCCTTCATGTTCCTTTGCTGATTTCATCCAAGTCTTTAGTGCTGATTCACTAATTCCAAGATTTTCAGCACACTTACGAAGCGCAATCTCAGGATGCTCCAACCGATATCTTACTGCATCTTCCTTAAACTCTTGTGAATACCTTGTACCTCTTGCCATAACCATTCTCCTCTCTTGATCTATGACTATCATATAATATTTAATCCAAATGGTCATGTTTATTTTGTACTATTTATATTCTAACATCAGTGGCAAAGGTAACATTTGGTGCAGAGCCAAAAGATTATGAAGTACAGGAATATATTCAAAAGTGCTATTTCAGTTTGAAATTCAGTCCGGTTGTTGAAACTGTTGTAAAGGATATCAAAAGAAATCCGAAACGGATGCAGCGGGAAGCAAAGAAACAGATGATGGAAATAGGCATTGGCACAAAATCGCAACAGGCGTTGAAATTACAGCAGGAACAGAACAAGCAGGAACGCAAAGAGAAAGGACGCAAGAAAAAAGAGGCAGAAGAGCAGCGAATGTTTGAACTGAAACAGCGAAAGAAAAGAGAAAAGCGTAAGGGACATTAAAGTCCCTTGGGCTTTTACTCAAATCGAAAAGTGTTGAATAAAGCTTTCGGGAGGTGTTTCTATGAAGAAAAAAGTACTTGCAATTATGTTAGTTGCCATGTCAATAATGTTGATTTCGGCGTGTGGAAAAAAAGAAAAACTGTACGAAATTCCTGATCTATCGCAGTATAAGACAGATTATGTAGGAGATTCTTCGAATGTTATAAATATTGTAAGCGGTCAAGAGTATCCGGAGGGATACTCATATGATAATATAGAGATACAGTCTGAAACAGAGCCTTATGGATTAACAGTTTTTCTAAAAGATGAGCTGTCGGCAGTCAAACTTGAAGATGAATTGCAGGTTAATGCAGATATGACATTTGACTTGATTGGTAATTTGGGAACAATTGATTATAAAACAGCAGATAGCAAAGAAATTATTGTATCATATGAACGGTGATATATTTTTAGTCAACTTTTAGACAAGTTGAAGAGCAGAATATAAAAAGGCGTATGGAAGTTTTGATTTCCATACGCCTTTTTGAAAGGAGTTTATTTTTGAACAAGAGATTTGTAAGAGCATGTTATCTACTCGAAGATGATTACAATTCCATATCATAGGACTTTTTCTTAGCTCTTGCAGGCTGATTTCGCCGCATTTCCTGTTCTCGCTGCTTCTGCTTATATGAGCTGTAGCCGCATGTACAATGATTATGACGGCATTCAGCTTGACTATACCAGAAAGCAGGGTCTGATCTATCAGAAAGTGATGCTTCCTCCAATGGCTCCATCGGAATGGAATGACCGGGAACAACTCTGGAATGCTGTGGAAGAAACCGAAAAGACCAAAGACAGCCGACTGGCAAGAGAATTTGTTGTCGCACTCCCCGTTGAGTTGGATAAAGACAGCAATATTTCTCTTCTTCAAGATTTTATTCAAAAGAACTTTGTAGATATGGGGATGTGTGCTGATTTTGCCATTCACGATACAGATGGTCACAAGCCCCATGCACACATTCTTCTTACTGTCCGACCAGCAACAGCAGACCGACCGGAACCACGGCTGACGACTTTGGCTTGCATATGATAAATTGCCATATCTGGCACCTTCTTTCGATGTTGCCTGCAAAGCTGTCCTGTGTGGCAGTGACATTAAAATTATCTATGATAAGCAGAGTATCGGATTTCAGGGAACGCAGAAAACGGTTATGTCTTTGAAACCGTTCCTGTTCAGTGCTTTCCGGCAGATCGTCAATAAAATCCATGTCAGCAATATCCTGAGTTATCTTTTACTTCTGCAAGCATATAAGGATTGCATTTACTTTTACGCTTAAATACAATATAATTTAAGCACAAAAATAAATATCAAGGATAAGGAGGACAACTATGTCAACATCAGATATTTTGGAATCGCTAATTGAAAAAGACAATGGATATTTGATTACATCGAAGGCCGTTGAATCAGGTGTATCAAAGCCATCTGTCTCAAAATACGTCAGAGAGCATGATATGGAAAAAGTGGCACATGGCATTTATATCTTAGATAATGTGTGGCCAGATGAGTTGTTTGTACTCCAGCAACGAAATAAGAATATTATTTATTCGGGCGAGACCGCCCTTTATTTGCATGGTCTTATCGACAGAGAATACAGTCATATTTGTTTCACTGTTCCTACCGGGTATAATGCAACACATATCAAAAAGAAAAACAAAGAAGTTCGTTACGCAAACCCAGAGATTCTTGATATGGGGACCTGTGAAATCCCGTCAAGCAGCGGTAATTTGGTTAAAGTATATGACAAGGAAAGATGTATTTGTGATTTGATTAAAGATCGAAAGAAATATGAAATTCAGTTATATCAGACAGCAATCAAGGAATATATGTCCTCGAAGGAAAAGAATCTTTCAAGATTGATTGAGTATGCGGTTAAACTTGGAGTAAGGGATGAAGTGATGATGTATGTGGAGGTAATGATATGATTCATACAGCGAAACAACTTAAAGACAAAGTAAAAAACATGTCCGGTGGGAATAGTGAAGTTGCGCAAGCACTAATTAGAACATATTTTATGGAAAGGTTCTTAGAAAGAGTTTCTGTCTCTGAATACAGGAATAATTTTATTCTGAAAGGCGGAATGCTTGTTGCTTCTATTGTTGGTGTAGACATGAGAGCTACAATGGATATCGATACCACTGTGAAAGCATTACCTCTTAATGAGAAGGATGCTAAAGCAATCATTGAGAGAATCGGTGAGCTTCAGCTTGAAGATGGGGTAAAATTTAAGATTACATCAGTAAAAGAAATCATGGAAGAATTTGATTATCCTGGCATTAGGATGATGATAGAAGCTAATCTGGAACGAATGAGACAACCTTTTAAGATCGATATTTCTACGGATGATGCAATCACGCCAGGTGCAGTGGAGTATAAATACAAGCTTATGTTTGAAGACAGATTAATTTCAGTTTTGTCGTATAATCTTGAAACTCTTCTTGCAGAAAAGATGCAGACGATTTTGGCAAGAGGACTTGCGAATACCAGAATGAGGGATTTTTATGATGTATATGAGATTATGAATTCAAAGGCTGATCAGATAAGCTTTGATGTTTTGAAAAAGGCATTTGCGGCTACTTGCATGAAGCGAGAAACTTCTTTTGGCGAGGAGGAAGTGAGAGAAACCTTAGACAAGATTAAAGATGATTTTGGACTCGAAGAAATGTGGAATCGTTTTAAGTGTGTAAACTATTTTGTTGATGATCTTTCGTGGGGAGAAGTATCGGAAACAATAGTAGATAATATTGAAAAAATTGCAGTCAGTTAATTCGAGGCAAACCAGATTGAAACATCAATCCAATACTATGAATGTGCTGATGGAATTTATCAGAAGAAGTGTAATAAATTGGTACGTAGTAGATAAATGATATGTGGAATGTCTTTGAAAAACAGTTAAATAAGGAAAAGGAGAAGCTAAAAACTGGAGATTACTGGGGGTTTATTGGCGGAAGGTATCTGTAAACTTAAAGTATGAGAAAGTCCAATCTTTGCTTCTGCAACTGCCAGTTGACAGATTTACAGCCTTGCATGGTGGAATGCAACCGATAAAACTGTTATATTTAATTTGTTAACTCAATTAAACGTGGAGGGCGAAAACATGATTTTACGCAGTTTATAGACATACGGTGGCAGAACTGATCGTAGAAAGAACTGATCATACAAAGGAGCATATGGGATTAATCATCTGGGCAGATGCACCGGAGGAAAGGAGTAAGAAAAGCGATGTTAATTTTGCTACAGGTCACGTCTGTTTGCATCTGTAAATTTGCCGTTCTGGGAGGTGTGGAACGGCTTTTGCTTTTTATTGCCTTATCCGCATTAGGAAACTGATCTACTTCAAAATTTGGTGGAGAATTGAGGAGGAAAGGTTGGATATGGGGGATTTCAGAATACTTGAACAAACAGTTATCTTCCTGTATAATGTTTACCCGTAAGAAACACAGGAAAGCATCCCTCATGAGATCGCAGAATTAAAATAATACTATTGGCAAATTTTATAAAAATGCATGTTGAAATTGTGCAAAATGCCAAAAAAGATAAGGGACTTTATAGGAACATAACAAAAGTGAATATTTTGTATAACAAAAGCGATTTTTATACGATAATAAGTCTAAATTTCCGGTTAGGAGACGTGAGAATGAAATTTAAAGAATTTGAATATATGCGTGCGATTGAAGCGAAAAAAAGTATAACAAAGGCAGCACAAATGCTGAATGTATCTCAGCCTGCAATCAGTAGATGTCTTATTAATTTGGAAAAGGAATTAGGAATTCAGCTTTTTGAAAAAATAGATGGAGATTATGTTTCAACACCTGCAGGAAAAATATACCTGGAGTTTGCAGCAGATATTACGAAAAGAAAAATTCAATTCGAATCAGATTTGAAAGAGTTGTTGCAGTATAAGCAGGGCGCATTATGTTTTGGCATAACGCCGGGGAGAAGTAAATCCCTAACGCCTATGGTTTTGCCTGAAATACGGAAGAATTTTCCTGAATTAAAAATAGAGATACATGAGGAGAATGTGCATAATTTGGAGGAAGCGTTGAGAAAAGGACGCATAGATGTAGCATTTTTCACATTGAGTGAACAAGAGAAAGCAGACGATAAATATTTGTATTACCAGATACTTGGAAAAGAAGAAATCGTGCTGACTGTAAAAAAAGGAACAGAAATTGCCTGCAAGCCTTTACGCAAAATTGGATTTCAATATCCCTGGGTAGAACTTTCATGTTTTGAAAAGTTTGCTTTTATTTTACTAAAAAAGAATATGAGATTGGGACAGATAGCAGAAGAAATTTTAAAAGAGAATCATATATCACCGGAAAAAATAGAAATAGCCGGTATCGAAACCGCACAAGAGCTTGTGGCAAATGGTTATGGGGTGTGTCTTTGTTCCAGTCTTGGAGTGAGAGAATATCAGAATAGATTAGATATTTATTCTTTCGGAAAACAGCCGGTTACCTGGAAGTTTGTAGCAGCATTGAGAGTAGGAGGATATATGACAGAACCTCTAAAATATCTCATTCAGTTATATCAAACCGCAGCAGAAAGAGTTCAGGGAAAATATAACGAAGACGTATATACAATATAAGAAACTGTTATTTGATAAAAGAAAAAAACGAACATATAATACACCCATAAAGTTTGCGCAGCTTTATGGGTGGTTTCATTTTCAGAGGTTTTGAGATGGATATATCAGGAATTATGGGATTTGTCCTTATGATATGTATGACGTTGCTGGTGTATAAGATAAAGGTAAGTCTGGGAATTTTATTTATGACATTGCCGGTGATAGCAGGATTTTTATCCGGGTTTTCAATGGCAGAAATGAGTTTGTATATTTTAAAAGGAATTGAAAATGTGATTCCGGTAGCTTTGATGTTTGCAACTGCGATTTTATTTTTTGGGATATTAAATGAAACAGGAACTTTCACAGCAATAATCACAAAAATAGCAGGAAGGTTTCATCTAACCAGGAAGAATATTTTTCTTATGACTGTGTTCGTATCAGCAATCGCACATTTAAGTGGTTCAGGTGCAGTATCGTATTTGATTGTGATTACAACATGTAAAAGTATATACAACGAAAATAAAATTCCATTAACAAATTTGATGTGCCTTAGTTCTTTAACTTTTGGTGTTATGAATATGTTGCCATGGGCAGGACCATGCGGACGCCTTGCAGGAGTTTTAAATACAGATCCGATTTCAATCTGGCGTTTGTGTATCCCGTCTCAGATATTTGGAATACTGATGGTGTGTGTAATTGCCTGTATTTTGTCAAACTATCAAAAGCTTTCGGATATTGATTCTTTGAGTGAAAATAATTGTAAGCAGTGTATTGCGAGAAATAAGCCGATTTTAATACAGCAAAGTAGAAAAAAACGCTGTTTGTCAGTGGGAATTATGACAATAATAATCATTTTGCTTATCATTACAAGAATCTCTTCGTGGATTGTTTTTATGATGGGATTATCTGTAATAAGTATCATTAATCTTAAAGAAGTAAAGAAAATGGAATTAATGAAATACATAAAATCAGCGGGAATCATGGCAGGAACAGTTTTGGCATCAGGCGTTATGGTTGGTGTTCTGACACAGAGCAGCATGCTGACAAGCATGTCAGAAATGATATCTGGATTACTTCCGGTAAGCATGAGAGAGCATATACATATTTTACTCGGGGCGCTGGCCAATCCCATAAGCTGGATCATGAGTGGAGAAGTAGAAATTTTTGGATTCATGCCAATTGCTGCAAAAATAGCATCAGAGTGTCAAATAGCAGTGGAAGTTACAGCCGCCGCATTTCTGATTCCATATAGTGCAGTTATTTTTGTACTTCCAATGACAGTATCTGTTCATCTTGGACTTTCTCTGTGTGGCGTAAGTTTAAGAGAGCATATCCGGCAAACATATTTATGGACATTATTTTTAAGTATCACAATGTTGGGTTTTGCAATAATAATAGGGATACTCCCCTATTAGAAAAGGAAAAATATAAAAATGTCAGAGATACATACATATATTGAAACACTAAAAAAAATAGGAATAAACGGAATACAGATTATTCAAGACGGCCAAGAAATAGGTTGCTTCATGAAAAAGGAATATAAAAGACAAAATCAATATTCTATTACGAAAAGTTTTACCTCAGCGGCAGTTGGATTTGCAATTGAGGAGGGACTTTTTGAATTAAACAGTAAGGTTTGCCAACTGTTTGATGAGGCAATAAAAATAGAAGATCCTTACTGGAATATGATGGAAATACGACACCTGCTTACTATGACAATGGGACTGGAAACACCGATTCTTATGGGAGACAGTAGAAAGACATTGAAAGAAAGTGACTGGGTATCCTATGTATTCAGACAAAAAGTAACAGAAAAACCAGGGACAGTGTTTCAATACAATAATGCAGGTCCATATCTTTTAGGCGTTTTGATTCAGAGAAAGACAGAAAAAAATCTGATAGAGTATCTTACCCCTCGCTTATTTGACAAACTGGAGATCAAACCATTGGAAGCGGAATTTTGCCCCAAGGGTTATGTCTTTGGTGCTGGGGGATTGCAAATGAATGTAAGAGAATTGGGAAAGTTTGGACAGCTTTATTTGCAGAGAGGCAAATGGAAAGGTGAACAGATTCTTTCAGAAAAATGGATTGAAGAATCAACAAAGAAACAGGTGGAATGTGGGGATTATAATAATTCTCAGGTTGACGGATACGGATATCTATTTTGGCATTTGAAGGGAGATGCATATATGGCGAATGGAAAATATGGGCAGTATTGCATTGTACTTTCAGATCAAAATTCTGTAATAAGTGTTAACTCACCGGAAACAGAACAGAGCGACAGGGTGGGTAGATACATTATGAAAAAATTAAAAGAAGGGAGAAGGAATAATGGAAAAGAATAAAAAAAAGTATGGATTGTTGGTTGCAGTGGCTCTTTGTATGTGCTTATTAGGAGGGTTTCTTGCTAATCTTGCACAAACTGATTTTGGTAAAGTTACAAAAAAAACAATTTTATTTGAAAGCAATTCTGGACATACGATTAGTGCAGATGTATTGATTCCTAATGAGGCAGGAGAAGAAAATCCATTACCGGCAATTGTATGGGCGCATGGAGGAAATGCAAATAAAGAACGAAGTGATAATTTTCAGATTGAATGGGCGCGGCGAGGATACGTAGTAGTTTCCTTTGACTTGTATGGACATGGTGAATCGGAAGTTTTAAATGATACAGAATGGTTTGATAATGGACGAGGATTGTATGACACGGTTCAGTATGTTGCAACATTGCCTTATGTGGATGCAGATAGAATTGCAGTATCAGGACATTCCAGAGGAGGCAATACCATCCACGAGTCTGTTTTGCTGGACAATGAACTGGAAACACCGTTAATTAAGGCAATTCTTTATGTGGGACGAGATGCCATTTATCGTGATAATGAAACTGCATCATTTGGATATTTTCCGGGAAAAACCAATACAACACAGGCTGCTGAAAAAGGCGGAAATGGAGAATACTTCAATTATTATGGAAATCGAGATGTAGGTATTATTGCTGATAAATATGATGATTTTTCATTTAAAGAAAAAGATGAAGAAACAGGTGAGATGAAACCAAATCCTGAGTTTTTAAAATCTAACAATGCCAAATCTTTCTTGAATTTTGGTATTACGCCGGATGAGAAAACTGAGGATGGGTTAGAAGGCCAGTGGTATGAACAGGAAATAGATGGAAAAACAGCAAAACGTATCATTTATATGCCGTTAGCAACACATGGAACATCAGTATATGTGCCTGACGCATGTACAGATGCAGTAGAATTTATGCAAACTGTAATTCCAACAGATAGTACGCTGAAAGCTGACAATCATATTTTTCCATTAAAAACATTAGGATGTTTAATGGGATTTGCGGGATTTTTTGTATTTGTAACAGGAGTAGCGCTTCTTTGGGTGCAGTATGAACCGTTTAAAGGTGTTAGTGCTGATCGCGATGCAACAATGAGACTGGCAGCAAATGATAAAAAAGGAAAAATATGGCTTACAGGTTGTCTGTTGGTTAATACCGTATTTCCGTTGCTCAGTGCGTTGGTGTTATTTCACTTTAAAGTGGATAAAGTGGTAGATGATTTTTTTATGCAGGGAATGCCGTTGTTCTATGGAGTATGGGGAACGGTAAATGCAATATTTGTAATCCTTACCACTATCATCTGGTATAATTGTTACGCAAAGAAAAATGGAATTAGTTTGGATTCTATTGATATGAGAACATCAGTTGCACAGATTGGAAAGACAATTGCGACAGCATTAGTAGTTACAGGTATGGCATTTGTCCTGCTCTTTTCAGTGAAATTTTTCTTTAATACAGATTTCAGATTTCTTTATTGGGCAGTACGGCCATTTAACGCAAGACGTATGTTGGAAGCTATGAAGCTCTTACCATTCTTTACAGTTGCATATGTGACAGCTTCTATTTTCATTAATTGTTTGAATTTTAATACATCTTTTGGAAAAACAGAAAGGAAAAATATCTGCCTTCTTGCATTTTTGAACATTCTGCCACCATTGCTTTTGGCGGTGGCTGGATATGGATACTTCTTTATTACAGGTGTGAATGGTTTTTATGGTACAAACAATCAGATATCTGACTGGATGGTAGCTCCATTAGTACCTATGCTTGTTACTCCTTTTGTTACAAGAGCAATCTATAAAAAGACGAGGAATCCATATTTAGGGGGCATAATTAATGCAGTAATTATAACTATTATGACATGTGTAAATGCACAGATAGTATTTCCGGCATAAGAGAAAATATAAAATCGAGCAACAAATATCCAAATGTGAACAGGTGGGTATTTGTTGCTCGAATATTTTATTTCAGTTGAGAAAGCGTCCAGAGAAGTTGTAAGCGTCATATCTTTTACATAAATTATATGATAAGCTTACCGACCAGGAGAAGACAGATGGCAGAATTATAATTTTTAAATAATATTCAAGCCGGACATTTATTAGACGCTTCCGGTAAGCGAACAATATTTTCGAGTCAATCATTTATAAGTCGCCAATGGTGGGCGGGCAATATATTTTGATAACAGAAATGCTCTGTATCTAACTTAATTATATGATTGACAGAGAAATGCGTCAATACGGAAAATAAGTATTGAAATTAGTTGGAACAAGTACTGAAATAAAGTTGGGACTATAAAACAAAGTTATATTGCGAGGAAAATTATGAAGAATAAAAAGATTAAATGCGATATATACCAGAGTATCCACAACCATGTAGATAGATGTCTACAGTCTGGATGCTTAGAAAGAAAAACTCAAGAGATATGCGGAATTTCAGAACATGGAAATTGTAAGTGAATATTCTGACGAAGGTAAATCTGGAAAGAGCGTAGAGGGCAGACCGGAATTTCAGAGAATGTTGGATAATGCTGAGAATGGAATAGATGAGGTACAGCTTGTATTGGTGTTCAAGCTTTCCTGATTTGGTCGTAATGCGGCGGATGTTTTAAATTCTTTGCAGAGGATGCAGGATTTTGAAGTGAATCTGATCTGTGTAGAAGATGGAATTGACAGCTCAAAAGATAGTGGAAAGCTGATGATTTACGTTCTGTCTGCGGTGACAGAGATTGAAGGATTGGAAAAGCAGCACAGGCAGTTGACCGGAGCAAAAGCAAGACTTGGACAGCAGATGGACAGTCTGGACATCATGGATAAATTTTATGAAAAGAAATATCAGGATATGGAGACACGGTTATATCGTCTGTATGATGAGATTGAAGGCGTGGAGAACAGTATAGAGGAAGTCAAGAACCGCCTGCTGAATATCCGGCAACAGAGAATATCAGAAGAAAACGCCTATCAATTTCTTTTATATTTTGATAAACTATATGATAAGTTCACCGACCTGGAGAAGAAAGAATTTCTTAACAGTTTTGTAGAACAGGTGGATATTTATGAGCAGGAGCAGCCAGATGGCAGATTCCTGAAGCACGTAAAGTTCCGTTTCCCGGTGTATTTTGGAGACAGGGAGACACAGGAACTTTGTTGGGACAACGAAAGTACCGTCGAAAGTATCGTGCTTTTGTCTCGTAAGTAACTAAATAGTGTTATCAGTGTGACAGTAGAATTTGGAGAAGGCATTGATATTGGCATCTATACAACAAATTTTGAAAATGAATTCATTTCTTTAACGGATATAGCGAAATATCGAAATGAAGATGATCCAAGATTAGGAGCGGACATAAAGAATAATTAAGTTATTATGCAAATGGTTGTGATAAAATATCAGGAGGATATAATTTTACCATATAAAGTATTTGCTCTTATGGACGAAGTGATAGAGTCAGGCTTGAGTTATGAATTGAGGCTGCGAGGGATATACGGATGCTGTCCAATTTAGAAGAGAGGTGCATGGGTGAATAACTAGAAAAATTATAGTGAAAGAAGATAATGGATATAGTTGAAAAGGA
>ENA-OWPJ01000454-OWPJ01000454.1-human-gut-metagenome-genome-assembly--contig:-NODE-454-length-40928-cov-7.34725_pt1 | contig 40928 bp, 40 predicted proteins | sample MGYA00248264_ERZ651846 | MGnify/ENA primary metagenome ERZ651846 (study PRJEB26924, sample SAMEA4378271) | human gut metagenome | biome: human gut; feature: human-associated habitat; material: faeces...
TGTGGGAAAGTATGTTTATGGGGTGTGGGAAATTTATTTTCCATGCCACATGAACGTACTTTTCCATGGCGGCCTAACCGGTTATGCACATTTCCACGGTGCTCCCCCCTCAGACAGCTCCCCCCAGGTGCTACAAGTAGCACCTGACTTGCTATGGCTGTCCCCACATATCATCCCGACTTTCTTATTTCTCTGCTATCAATAACCTTTTTATGTGTGCCGGAAGAAACAGGATTGCAAATCCGCCGCCGCAGGCACTGTGGGAATGTGTGTAACCGGTTCGCTTTTGGCTGCTGTGGGAAAGTATGTTTATGAGGTGTGGGAAATTTATTTTCCATGCCACATGAACATACTTTTCCATGGCAGCCTAACCGGTTATGCACATTTCCACGGTGCTCCCCCCGCGACGCCAGCCCAGGTGCTACAAGTAGCACCTCACTCTCTTCTGACAGCCATGGCAAGGGCGGGGGCGGCGCATGGGACTTCTTTCCATGCGCTGTTCCCGCCCTTGCTATGGCTGTCCCCACATATCATCCCGACTTTCTTATTTCTCTGCTATCAATAACCTTTTTATGTGTGCCGGAAGAAACAGGATTGCAAATCCGCCGCCGCAGGCACTGTGGGAATGTGTGTAACCGGTTCGCTTTTGGCTGCTGTGGGAAAGTATGTTTATGGGGTGTGGGAAATTTATTTTCCATGCCACATGAACATACTTTTCCACGGCAGCCTAACCGGTTATGCACATTTCCACGGTGCCCCCTCCCGCAACGCCAGCCCCAGGTGCTACAAGTAGCACCTCCGTCAGAAATACAAAAAGACTGCCGCTTCACGATTTTTTTCGTAAAGCGACAGCCCTCTTCCAACTGCCTTTTTAATCTCAATCCCAGTTTATAGCATTATGTGAAATTGTGGCTGATTTATCCGCTTTAGCCTCTGCTATGCTCTCAATCTCATCTGGCAATGGCTCATCTTCAGGGATAAATCTGATTAAAACTTTATAAATTGTATCAATGTCCTTTTCTGGTATCATATCAATTAAATATTTTATTGTCTCTCTGCTCATGTCATTCCTCCTATAATCTTTTATATACTTGTCCTCTTGGCTTTATGTCATTAACAATAATAATATCATTTTCCACCGTAAACAACACTCTTAAATCTCCAACTCTTAAACGGTATTCATTTTCAAATCCTGTCAGCTTTCTAATATCTCCATATGGCAATTTTTCAATCGCTTCTTTCAGTCTTTTCTTTGTCAATTTGTCCGCTGTATTAATATATTTTACAGCTTTCTTTTTATACTCAATGTGCACTTGTTATCTCCTTTTTCAAACGAAGCTATATCTATTGTTCAGCATTTTTCTACTTATACAGTATACTCTATTCTCAGAAATTTGTAAAATTCATTTTCTCCTCTTTTGCGCAGGGTGCTATAAATAGCACCCAATTTTTAACTCTCTGTTTCTCCCCCGTCTTCCAGTTGCAGAAAACCATTTTCATCTTTGTTTATTCCTTTCCCCACCTTATTTTTCTTCTGTTTTGTTCCGGAAGAATCTTTTTCTTTTTTCTTCTGTTTTGCTTCTTCTACAATCTTACTTTCTGCAAATTCCTGTGTTTCTATAACAACCGTACTGGTATATCTTTTCACTCCGTCTTTTGTATAACTTCCCGTCTGAATCCTGCCAGTAATCACCACCTTTGTCCCCTGTTGGAAGTGTTTCTCTGCAAACCTTGCATTACCTGCAAAAGCAGTACAGCCTATATAGTCCACATTTTCCTCGCCCTCTCTTTGTATCATCCGTCTGACTGCCAGAGCATATTTACAAACTATTTTTTCCTCACTATCCGCATTGTAAATTTCCGGATTTCTTGTTAAACGTCCCATTAAAATTACTTTGTTCATTTTTACTTTCTCCTCTTAATGTTCTCTAAGATTTTTTTAATGCTGTTAAGATTTTAGGGCTCCGGTGGGTTCTTATTCAGCTTGCTTTTCACTGTTCCTCATCTCCTTTCTATCTCTGCTAATGCTGTTTGAGTTTTGAGGTTTTCCGTATGGGTTGCTGTAAGTAAACCCTGCTCCGTCCGCAGGGACAAGGGCGCTAGCTCTGTATTACCCTTGTCCCTGCGGACGGAGTAGGGTATGCTGTAAGCGTTCCATGCGGCACCTCAAAACTCGGACAGTATTAGCAGTTACAGGAAAGGTGAAAAGGAACAGGGAAAAGCAAGCGTCCGGTTCCGAGAACTCCCCCCATACCTGCCAAATTTATTCAAAAAAAGCAGGGTGCTACAAATAGCACCCTGTCCACTTCTTAATACACAATCAACTTTCTATTCTCCGGCAAATACTTAAATAAGTGATATGACAATCTCATATCTTCCTTAACAGCACTATCATTAATGTTTCTAATAATGTCTTTCATTTGCCGCTGTAACTCTTCTCCACTTCCTTTTTCCGACCTCATAACCAATATTTCATCTACACTACATGGCAGTATGTAAAACTCACCTCCTAAACTTTTGCTTACCATATGCAAAATATATTCGTTCATTAAAATTGCTCCTCCAAAAGTCTCCCTGTCATATTTCAATACATAAAGACCAGAATTTCTCTTATCTCTTGTCCCTGTCAATTCATAAAGCATATCGTTGGTACTTTTGTATACAATAGACAGATATTTTATATTTTCCTCTGCCTGTTTAAAAACTTCGATTGCTGTCACTTTCCACTCCCGTATACTCTCTTTTGTAAGCGCCACTGAAACAGGAGAAATCTGAACATATACCTCTAAATAGAAATCATAAATTTTTACTGCCAGCGAAGAGGAAGACACTTTCCGCACAAGCCTTATGGAAAGTTTATCTTTCACATTTTCATAGTTGCTTAACCATTTTTTTATCTGCTCACTATCCATTCTGCCATTTGCAATTTTCCATGGAAGACTAATTCTTTCATACACCTCTTTTTCATTTGCAAAAGTTTCAAAATCAAACATCTTTTCCTTTTCTCCAAATCTTAAACTGAATTGCTCACCCTTATCTGTCAAAAGCAAACGGAAATCAATCTTTTCTTCTTCTAACACTTTCAGTATTTTCTCTTTAGTCATATCTATATACCCACCTTTCAATCGTATCTATTTTCTCATGTCAAAGGTGGACAAAACCACCTTTGACTTATTTTTCTATTCCCTGTAGCGTTCCTTAGAAACAAATAAGTTCCTTTTTCTCCGCTGAAAACTTAAATACATGATAGGATAATATCTCTTGTTCTTCTACCATTAACGTATTCACCTCTTCAACGTCCTGTTTCATTTTTTCTATAAATCCTTTCTCTTCTTCACCATTTAAGGTGAAAAGAATTATTTCATGAATACTGGAAGGAATAATATAAAAATCCCCTTTTAGCTTTTGACTCATAAAAGCAAGAGCGTTGGTATTCATTAAAATTGCCGCTCCATACGCTTTTTCATCATACTTAAAAGCGTACATTTCCGGTCCTTTCGGTAAGTTTAAATCGCTCCCCTGTTCTATCTGTTCTTTCACATTCAAATATATTTGTGGCAAAAGCTGCGTATTTTTTTCTGCTATTTCAAAAATTTCCGCTTCCGATACTTCATATATATCCAACATGGCTTTTTTCAGCCGGATAGATAAAACACCTACTTCCACATATACTTCTTCATAAAAATCATAATGTTTTCTGCAAAGCATATCCTCTGGAATATTATGAATAAGTCTAATGCGAAGTTTTTTCTTTACATTCTCAAAATCCTGTATCTGCTCTGTAAGTCTATTTTTTAAGGTTTCGTCATGTGTTATTTTCCACGGATAAACTATAGTTTCATATACCTCTTCTTCGTTCTTAAATTCTTTAGACGAAAATGTGTATTCTAAGTTTCCAAACATAACACAAAATTTTTCTCCCTCTTCTGTCATCACCAATCGAAAAGAAACCTCTTTACTGTTTAAATAATCAATAATCTCTACTTTTGTCATTTTTATTCCAACCTTTCTTTCATTCAATCTTGACTTTTGTTTTTGTATGATTCTGGTTGCTGGAGCTGGCGGGGCTCTAATTTCAGCTAAATGGTATGCTTTCATATCCTGTTCTCCTTTCTTGGTATGATTCTGTACTGCTGTTTTGCTGTATGGGGTATAGAAGGGAAAATCACAGACACAGCCAGGGACAAGGGCGCCAGCTCTGTATTACCCTTGTCCCTGGCTGTGTCTGTGATAGAACCGATATCCCCTTACAGCAACAGCAGTACAGTATCATACCAAGGAGAACAGGTATGAATGCACACCATTTAGCGTCATACTTTATAAAATTCCCCCTTATTTTCATTCTCCGCAGACTTTAAAAAAGGCATATGCCGCCCCTCTCCTAAAAAGAAAAATTTTTTCTATTGACTTTTTCGCCTTTACAGTTCATTCTATTTGTAACAAATTAGATTTAAAAAGGGATTTCTAAGAAAAAAACTTCCCCCTTTTAATGCCACCCTCATGCAGTATCATAACGCTGCACCTGCACCGTGCCCTGCCGGGAACCCAGTTTTCAAGCTGCTAATCTGATTCTGCCCTTATGCTCTGGGCGGTTGACGGGAGGAAAACGCACAGAGCATTAGGGCAGAACAGTAATGCAGCGTCAGAAAACTGGGTGGCAGATACAGGCACCCAGAAGAAACACATTTAAGAAGAAATTTTTTTCAAAACTCATAAATATGGTATGCTAAACAGAAAAGGAGATTTTATCATGAACAAAAAAAATTTTATTACTGAAAATGAGCATAAGCGTTGTCAAGCTATAAAAGAAGTTTTTGCTTTCCACCATGAAACGTCCAGCCATGTGTATCTTTCAGACTGTCAACAATACGGATTCTGTTTTTTTGAGGAATTTATAAATGGAAATTTTGAATCTGCGCAATGCTATCAAAATGCAGAAGAACTTTTTAAAATTGTTTTGGACAGCTTCAAAACAGACTACATCTATGCCCAATTTAAAGCTTCACATCCGGCCAGCAATTTTCCGGAGAATATCGAAGACGCTCTGTCTCTGCAGGAAAAAGAAGACCTGGAAATCCTCTGTCAAAAACTTAAAGATGATGTAGAAAAAAAGTGGCAGGATATAGAGCATACGTTTCTTTGGGAAATCTTAACAGCCGCTCAAGACATCATTTCAAAAAACCCAACTGACGATATTCTGTATTCACCAAAGCACGGATATTACTATTCCTCCGTCCATTGGCACAACGGCTACTATGCAAATTCTTCGGACGCTCCAATACGCTCTGCTGAAGATATGCTCAAATATATAGAAATCATCTGGGCCTGGAATGATTACCAGCAACACAACCTTAATTACTATGTCCCGAACATAAGAGAAATTTTGGAAGACCTACAATGCTCCCTCCCTGCTGATGAGTGGGAAAAAGAAACATCCCGCCGCACCGCCGCCATGTCCCCTTTCCGAGAAATGATAACTAAACATTATTCTGTCCCTTATCACACAAGCCTGTAAAATCCCTTGCTTTAGCTATGGGAAATGTTAAAAGTTCTTCTAAAAGTGTGTGCGTAAAGTGTATGATTACCTTGCCATAAATATCAGAAACGTCAGTCATGGCTGTCCCTTTTACCTTGACTGACGTTTCTGATATATAAGGCGCTATAAATAGCACCTTATGCTACCACTTAAAGCTTAAATACTGGTTTTTCACTCCGAGAAATTATCCTCTAAATATTCGTCCAAATCCTCTCCCATTTCATTTTCAAAATATTCTTCAAATCCTTGTGACCCAAGACACCTAAAAAAATCATTCATCTCCTCTGCCTCTTCCATGTGATAGTATGATTTTCCTTCCATTCTAAATTCCTCCTTATGTTCTGCTTCCTCAGATTCATTTATTACATTTATCATAAATTAATAATACACTATTTTTAGCTATTTGTCAATAAAATTGCCAATAAATATAAAAAAATAGGTGCTACAAATAGCACCTTTCAAGTTATATCCGGGAAAACTGCAGAATGATTTTATAATTGTAAAAATGGGTCACAATTTGTCGTTGAAAACTGTTTGCATTTCCCCTATCAGCGTACTACAATATATTTGTAGCATTAACAGGGAAAAGTCTTTGACATGATTGGAATTAAAGCAGGTTCGTTTTGCCTGCTTTCATTCTTTTCAAGAGGGAAAACTAAAGTTCCTGTACTGTAAATAACTCATTTGATTGTCTTAATTCCTTCTTGTATTTGTAATATGTATTCCTGCTTAATCCAATTAATCGCATGACTTCCATATCATTTAATGTACCGTCAAAATCTCGTGAATATTTTTTTATTTCTCTCATTTTTGGTTCTTTCTTTTTAACGTGCAGCGTAGCCCCCTTCCTCTGTCCTATCTGTTTTCCATTCAGCCTTGCCGTCTGCAGACCTTCGCTGGTTCTTTTATGCAAGTCTTCCACTTCCTTTTCTGCTTGAGCAAACGCTATCCTAATCTGCTCTTCTGCCAGAATCATAAGATATTTATTAATGCCCTCCAAAATAGTATCCACCGGTGTCCCTGTCATACCAATCTGATTTTTGAGCGCTTTCTTATACGTGTCTGTATTAATATGCTTTTCTTTTAAAAAGACCAAACTTACTCCTTTTAAAAACAACATCTGATATAGCTTTACTCCCTCATCAGCGTTCCTGCTCATTCGGCTCACAGAGTCAAAAACTAATGTATCACCTGGTTGTATCACATTCAAAACCTTTTCCAGTTCTTTTCTCCCGTAAAACTTCGTCCCAGTAAAAACTTCCTTTAAAATAATAGCTTCCGGATACTCCTTTAAAATGTTTCTGACCTGCCTTTCTATATTCTGCAGCTTCGTTGATATTCTTGCGTAACCATAAATTTTGCACATTCTCTTCTGGCCTCCTATACCATATTTAACGAATCTTAATTTTGATACATAAATCATACACATATGCCCTATAAGTGTCAACAACTTTTAATACAAAAGCAAACAACCTTAAAATTAATACTGTTTTTTCTTCCTACCCCTTTACAACTTTTTCCCCATATGTTATTATATGTTCATAAATATAAATGAACATCCTATACTATTAAATATCACCTTACCGTAGAGCATACAGGAACAGTAAAATCTAGCTTGTGGACACTGTGTAAAACATTGTAATACCATAAGGTATTCCCAATGCAGTAGCGGTAGAAACAAGAATCCCCCTCTTTAACTGTGGGGAGTGTCAATTACTGAACAGGAGGGATAACCGTGAGAGAAACACAGAAGGCAAAAATAGAACGTCTTGAAGCAGAAAATCTGACTCTTAAAGCAGAACTGTCAGCACTCTATGAAAAATACAATGCACTGTTAGCTAACGCTGACAATGCAGCTATAACTTCTCCTGCATATCAACAGTTACAAAGGGATTTATTAGTTCAGAGCGAAGCAGCTAAACTTTATCAGAGAAAATTTGCTGCATGTGAAAAAATCCGTTATCAACAGGCTGCGGAAATAGAAAAATTTCACAAATTAATTGATGAACAAAATAATAAAAACTCTCGACATGCTGGCCGTAAACCCAGATTAACAGAATCGCAAATACAAGAAATTCTCATGTTCCGTAAGGAAGGTAAAACCATACGTCAAATCGCACAACATTTCGACTGTTCCATTGGTCTTATCAGTAAAATCACAAAAGGAGAGCAGTAACACCTCAGTGGCTCTGCTCTCCCTTGAAAACCATTTCTTTTAAGAAATACCTTGTAACTTTTTTTCTATACTTTGACAGTAAGAATCCATATAGCTTTTAAGAAAACGGTAATTCTTCATCTATTCCGTCTGGAATGTTCATAAATCCATTTGCGTCTGCAGCTCCAAGTGGAGTTTCTACAGTTTGTCCAGTATGTCTCTCGGAAGCTGCTTTACTCTCAGCAAATTCCTGTTCTTCCACAATCACATCTGTGGTATATACCTTATTGCCGTCTTTATTTGTGTAACTGCCTGTCTGAATACGTCCAGTCACTACAATACGGATTCCCTGGCGGAAATATCTCTCGGCAAATTCTGCCTGTTTCCCAAAAGCCACACAGCCTATAAAATCAGCAGTTGCTTCTCCGTCTTTTTTTTAACGACGGTCAACAGCCAGTGTATACCTGGCAATCGCAATAGAATTTTCTCCTGCAGAATATCTTACTTCCGGGTCTCTTGTTAAACGTCCCATTAAAATCACCTTATTCATAAAATTACCTCCTAAATGCTATTTACAGCACTTTTTTTCCAGAATGTTTTTTTGTGCTGACATTATATATTTGCAAATCCGCCGTAGTCGACACTGTGGGAATGTGTGTAACCGGTTCGCTTTTGGCTGCTGTGGGAAAGTATGTTTGTGGGGTGTGGGAAATTTATTTTCCATGCCCCATGAATGTACTTTTCCATGGCAGCCTAATCGGTTATGCACATTTCCATGGTGTTTCCCCTGCAGATTCAGCACTCAGGTGCTACTTGTAGCACCCATAAATACAAATTTCTTTGAGACTTTTTCAATCGCAATGAACGCCGTAGAAAATGTCTCCGGCAGCCCCACACCTAAAAAGAAAAATTTCACATTTCCATACCATGGCCTTTCTGCACTTTCTCAAAGAGTCCTTTTTTCTGTTCTTTTTTATAATAAAAACCCTTATCTTCACTTCTCTCTTCTAATAATTCCAGCGTTCTTTTGGGAATAAATTCTGAATTATTCAGGTACTTCTCCAGCTTTGTAAGATTTTCCTTTATAATACTATGTACTGTATCAAAATTGCTTTCCATTTCTTTGTCTATAAGTTTTTCAAGTTCTTCACCTGTCTTACCTACAAACTTTTTTTCCAATTCCCTGCGATATCTTTTATAATTTTCAGCTAAATGCCTTTTTCGTGTATCCGATATATCTTCTCCCATATAGGATTGAAATACAATCGAAACACAATCTGCTTCATATTCTTTTTGTGCTGTACTCTTCCCCTTATCCTTATCTTTATTATGGGCCATAGCATGTCCCATTTCGTGGGTAAGCGTAGATAAAGTCTCTGTTGTTTCCAGTTTCTGATTCAATGCAATTTTTTTATCACAATAATATCCTCTTAAAGCAATCGATTGTAGGTCTTCCTGGACAACTGTACACCCCAATTCATTTTCAGAAAACAGCTTTAGTGTATCTATCAGCTTTTCTTTATCATCAGAAAAAGAGCCCATATTGTATATCTTTGGATACTGGTCTTTCGGATATGTAGTCTGTCCAATATCAAAGATATGTCCTACTTTATATCTTAACTGTTTAACACTTTCGATTTTTCCTGCTTTATAATCTGCTTTCTGTTGCGCATTTGCCTCCCGTAATGGTATATATTTTCCTTCTCCCACCTCCAAAAGTGTTACCTGAACTGGAACCCAAATTGCAATCCCCGTTTCTCCCCGCTTTACAGATACGCCTTCTTTTTTCCAATCTGCAAAAGATTTAACAAATGTTGCCCCTCGATTCTGCTGGTAAATCAACCTTAAATTTCTTGGACTATATTCATAAAATCTCTGCGAAAACTGTAAATAGTCTGCTATAACCTCCGGATTTTCCTTATAGCTTTTTGCAAATTCTTCCATTTTTTCTCTTGCATACCGGCTGTTTTCAACGGCTTTGTCTACCCATTCTTTTTTCACGCTTCGATGAACCTCCGTCTTATTTCGCACTGTTCCTCTTCCGTAAGATTTCCCAAGTCTTCTAACTCTGAATCGCAAATGCTTCCTATCGGAATTACTTTTTCTGGACATTCAAAATAAAAAAAATCTCCCAATTCATTACTCACTATTGCTTTATTCTCATAGTATCCAATTAAGATATTATCACTCATTACATTCACATACATAGCTTTCCCTCCTCATCTGAGCATGATTTGCAAATTACTGTATATTTCCCTACTAACCATTAAAAACTGTTCCCTTATGTTAGGATATACCAATACCATAAGTCCAATGACTGCCAGAATTAAGATTCCTATAGTGCAAAAAAGACGAATACCAGAAAGCAGAAGGTTCACCATGTATTTAGCCATATTGTTTTTCTCCACAATCATGATATCTTTTTTCACATCATACTTGTTATGCAAAATTTTTTGTTTTTCTTCCTCTGCCCTTTGCTTCTTTACTTCACTTACAATTCCCTGTTTAAATTTTCCCATTACGCTTTCCTCGCCTTTTGAATAACCCCGTAAATTTTCCTTTTTTTTCTTCGTTTCGATTTTCAACAGGAATAATTTCTTCATACAATTTTACATTTTCAAGCACTAATTCATAGGCTTCCGGTGAATATGCCGGAAAAAAAGTAGCCTTATCCTCCATGCTTTCTTTCAAAGTATTCCAATCACCTTTTGGTGCATGGATAAAAAGATAAAAACAATCTGAGTAAAAATTAGAGTTTACCATATTTTGTGTTGCCAGCATTTCAGAAGGTTTGCTCCCGACGCAAGCTATCCTTATATCCTTTTCAAGATACGACGTCTTATTAAAATTCACATGATTATAGACACCATAATCATAAATATAATAATCATATCCCAACTTTAAAACTTCTGAAATCTTATCCTGCCTATAATAGTGATGTATATTGTTATAGACTACCTTTCCTATATCTTCATCATGTTCTTCTACATTATAAAAATACTGTAACTGCTCCACATATCCAGTATTATTCAGTTCTACATAACATGCTTTATATCCTTTAAAAGTAAGGTATTTTACAATCTGTATGGCCTGGGTTGTTGTACCGATACGGTTCATCGCGCCAGCCACCCCTATCAGAGTATAACTTTCCGCCATCCTTTCTTCTTCTTTTTGTTCCTGCAGCGTAACAACTTCCAATTCTTCCAGACCGTTTACCTCATAGTAATCTGTCAAGGATAACTCTAATTGTTGCTTCATTTCAGCCAATGTAGTCCCTAAAATATAGTTCCTTACTCCGGCTGTATATAATTCTGTAAGGATTTTTGTCTTGAGTGAATATCCTGGGGCCAAAATAATAATTTTGGCATTGTTACATTTACTCATTTTTATAATTTCATTTGTGAGTTCCTCAGGAGAATCCGCATACTGACTGATATCAAATACCATATGCTCTACTCCCTCATAACTCAAAATTTCATAGGATTGCTGCAGAATCCGGCTTTTTGATTCTACATATGCAAATTTTTCCTTTCGCTTTTCTGCAATTTCTTCCACAAAAAAACCTTTTGCTTCAGAACCGACAAAAATAATCATAGCTTTCCCTCACTATTCTTTAAATCTACACGGACTTCCCTTCATCATACCTTGCTGTAAAATTTCATTCCAGTCTGCTCCTGGAATTTCAGGAAGACGTTCTTTTATTTCTATGTTTATCTGTTCCTTCTTTAGCAAATTTTCTATGGCCTCCATACCTCTTCGCCCACCTTCGTCATTGTCATTTGCTATATAAACTACTTTTTTAGGATTTTCTCTCAAATGTTTTAATACAGCCTCATACTTGCAGGCTCCGCATAAAAACAGATAATCATACTGTTTAAAATCCCGGCCGGATTTCTGCAGAATGGACATTATACTCATACCGTCAATAACACTTTCCGTAACAATCAATTTTTCTGCTGTATGATTTATATAAAATCCATGTTCATAATCACATCCTTCACAGTCACCAATAAAACGCCTCTCTGTATTTGTTCCCCTTATAAATCCATATACCGGCTCTCCCTTTCTATCATAGCCAACAAAGATACAGTTCCCATATATATCCTGGTATAGCATTTTATTATCTACAAAATACTGTACTACCTCTTTCGCTATTAATCTGCTCTTGGTTAAATAGGCATATACTCTCCTCATATCATCAGCTTTACGGGGAAATGATAATTTCTTTTTTTCGGAAAAGGATTCTTTTCTTTCCTTTATCCTCTTCTGGTCACGGACAGGCCCCTGCACAGGATTGTACAGAACCTTTCCGGTAAGATACACAAAGGCTTCATGCGGTGTCATATTTCCAAATTCCTGCACAAAGTCTATAACATCTCCCCCTTTTCCCAATGCACCGCCATCTCCGGGGCAGGAATTGCGCCAGAAACATTTTTTTGCCGGGTCAATCCGGACACTATCATTTTCTTTTAAGGACAAATAGTGCCCCTTCCTCACCACTTGGTATCCCATGCCTTCTGCACACTCTGCAATGGATATGTTCTCTTTTATGGTTTCTTTGAGCCGCTCATCCCGCATTTTATAATACTGTACCTTATATTTGTTTATAAATGCAGATACTTTTCTCTGATTTGTAAAATCCGGCTTTTCGACTCCCATATAATTAGCTATATCCTGTGCAAAATCAATTTGTTTCTGGCTTGGCAACATAACCCGTTCCTCCCTTAATACTCTGTTATCTTTTCTTCCGCCTGTTTTATTTTCTGTTGGTATTCTTGTATCTTTTTATCGGCCTCTGCAATAGCTTCCTGATAAGTAACAATATCATTTTCCAACTTATGGATTGCTTCATCCGTGCTCAGCTGCTCATCTTCCGTCTGATATTTTTTACTTGCCATTAATTCACTTATATTTTCATTTGCATTATCAATTTTGGATTCATACTCGGAAATCATGGTTTTCTGCTTTTCAATATCATTTTCAAGCGTTTTCTTATCCGACTCTGTACGATTTTTCAGATATTCCTCTTTTGATTTATCCTCAATCTTCTGTACTGAGTTTACCTTTTCCTTATTTGTATAATATTTCAAAACGCTTTCGTCCTCTTTTGATAATTTGATTCTAAGTGAAATTTGAGACCATTTATCTGGTATATCCTTTATGCGTACAACAATAAGGTTCGACTCTTCAAATACCGTTTCCGTCTGCAGGTATCCTTCTTTGATATCCATAGCTTCATAATACAGATTTTTAATGCCATCCGTACTATGATTCAAGACCTGAAATTCTATTTCCATCATACTCTGTTTTTCAGAATAATCCCATCTTTTTAGAGTAAAATCCCTGTCCCTAAATGTTACTTTCTTTCCTATTTCTGTTGCAGGAACATAATCAGATGTGCTTTCAGGATACCACATTTTCGACGTCAGGAAAAAACCAAGGAAGAAAATATAGCTTACCAAAAACAACTTGAGCAGATTGCTTTTTTCCGTTTTTTGCAATTTCTCCCAGATTTTTTTAATCACTGCTCTGCTCCTTTCCCGCCCAGGAATCTCTTAAACTGCGCATCACAATTACGCAGCATTAATTCTTCATTTACTTCGTGTACATTTTTCCCCATCATTTTTGCCTTTTCTCTTATCTCTGGATATTCGCCATTTACCAAAAATACATCCGTAGATTCTTCTATTGTATTGGCTACATAAGCATTAACCAGATATTTCCTTACTTTCTCTTCATATACTTCTCTTCTGTTATCATTGCAGCATATGTAAATTTTAGTCATACGTTCTTCCTCCTTATCCCCAGTAACTACCACGATTTACTATTTTACTTATCGTCTGAGACCATTCCGGATGACAATTTGCCGTTCCCGGATTAGGATGACCGCTGTTGTACCAAGTCCCTTTATCAACGACAAATTCTATAATACAAGTTCCATTTAAGTGTCCCCACTGGTTACAGCCAGGGTCTGTCTGATTTTTTATATCTCCTATAATTCCTTTGATAATTGTTCCGTCTGACTTATATATATCTATGTAATCACCGATACCTCCAAAGGTTGTTGTACAGGCCACCACATATCTGTCACCTATCCTGCCAAATCCTTCACTATCAAAGTTCATACCAGCTTCCTGCCTAAGTTTGTACTGCAGGCTACTTGGTGAAGTTATGCATTGCCATCCCATATATGTATGTACCGCTCCCAGACCTGCAGGAATATTAATTTCCTGCCCTTCTTGTAGCGGCCCTGCCCCTGCATTTCCCCATTCGGGATAATCTGGATTCCCAAATCCGGTAATTCGAGCACTTGATTTTGGATAATGTCTTTCATTTACTTGACTTCCCAAATGAAAAGGGCTTGTACTTGATGAACCTGTATTTCCTTCTATTGTTGTAATCATCTGCGTTTCCGGGTCATAATCGACAACCAGTCCAGTATGCTGTGATACGTTATATATGATTACATCTCCCGGCTGTGGTTCATAACTTTCTTCTTTGTAGTGAAAACGCCCATTACTCCTAAAGAAATCATACATTTGATATACGGACGCTGTTCGTGGAAAAATCCCACTTTCTATGTATCCGCACTGGTCTGCACACCAAGAAACGAACATTGCACACCAATCGGCATTCATTCCATACCAATCTTTGTATTTAAACCCACCAATATTACTTGCAGCATTGGCCAGTTCTTCTCTGGCTACAGCAACCGTATCCATTCCGTTTCCGGCAGATGTGCCGCCACCATTTGTATCTGTCTGTTCGTTTTGAGAAGCGATTGCTGCAAGCATTCCTACAGCTTGGCTGCTCTGTAACGCCGACAATACCCCCATACTTAATGCCGGTATTAAAAATATAAGTACAACCGATATATATACTCCTTTACGGAACGTTATTCCCCGGCCCATCAGACTCCACCAGCAAACAATGCTAACTCTTCCTGGCTAACTTCTATTTGCACCTGATAGGTCTGTACACCTGAAATTGCAATATAACACTCCCCTCTCTCCATAGTAGGTATCCTCTCTATTTGTGACTCCGTAAGGTTCTTTCCGAATATATTCTTTAAAATAGCTGATACACTTTCGTCCTGTTGAAATATAAACTTGTACTTTGCCATTTCAAAAATTTCTGTCATTTTCTCTGTCTTTTTAACATCCAAGCTAGGGAAATAGTCTTTTATAGACTGTGCTGCAAAAATCATTCCTATAAAATATTTCCTTCCCTCTCTCAGAAAACGTCTAATCAATTCAAATGCCTGCAGATTTTCCGTATTCAATAATTGTGGGGACTCGTCAATGATTATCAAATAACGGGTTACATCCTCAAAAGCAATTTTTCCTTTTTCATATCCGTTTTTCATTAAACTTCCGCTTATAACGCTGTCATTCCAACAAAGTGTTAAAATATTAAATGTAACTGCCTGAAAGATACTATTTGACATCTTTTTCAAGCTGCTTACGTTAAAAGTAACTATCTGCTCATCGCTTATCCGGATGGATGTATAACCGTTTAACACACTTCCATACGTTGATATAATGGTGCTAATCGTCTTTTTTACACTATTCAGCAGCAAGAGCTCTTTCACAATCAGTTCTTTCTCTATATCCCCGTACTCTTTAGATGTCATATCACTAATTTTCTTTTCCAGAAAATCTAATAAATCTTGATAAATAGGATAACTTTCCACCGGCAGTCCAGTAATCTGATTTTCTTTATTCCCTGTTTTAGCTTTTATCCCAAAATGCTCATATAGCTCGTCAAGTACCTGCTGGTAAGCATATAACTCTTCTGTTTCTGCATAAGGCTTAAAAAACCTGTACAAAGTAATTAACTTTGATATATGTATAGGATAATTATTCTGTTCTTCTTCATCTGCCTTAAAGATTTCTAAGGGATTTACCATACCGTCCTTTCCGTCCAGGTTCAGTACTTTTCCTCCAAGTGCGTATGTTAAGTCTGTAAATTCTCCTGATACGTCAAATGAACGGATGTAATCCCCTCTTGAGGCCTCATCTTCCATTACTTTTTTTAATAGAGTAGACTTTCCTGCTCCCATCAGACCTGCAACGATTGCATTATAATGTGTTCTCTTCTCATCACTATGAAACAGGTTAAATATAAAATTCCCTCCACAAGCAGTAATTCCGTATGGCATACCGTACCTGTCTTCCAGGTAAGAAAAATGAAATGGATTACCTACTGCAATCGTTTGTGAAGCAAGCGGCTGTCCTTTAATTGCAAAAGATTCTCTCTCCTGCTCCTTATATGACAGCCATAAAGCGTTCCATTCTGCTTTCATTTCATTTAACATTATAGCAGACCTATAACCTTCCACATCCAACGATGAAATAATATCCCTAACCTGCTTGTCCAATTCTTCTTTTGTCTGTGCTGCAACGTATATCCGGAATTGTACCTGCTTAACAATTTCCTTCATGCTGCTTAATTCCATCAGCAAGCTCTGCAGTTCCTTAAAACGTTGTTCTGCCTCCATTTTCTCGTTAAAATTTTCAGTCATCTGATAACGCAGGTCCTGTTCTTCCATGGAACGTGACAGGTTTCTTTTTACCTCCTGCGTATCTAATGTCTGAAAATCCGCTACACATATCGTATTAGGAATATTCATAAGCGTAGCCATCCAATGTCTAGGAAGACTATTTGGGTATGCATATACATGAACACAGGTCTGATATCCTGTGCCTGTCAATATATAATCTTCATGTTTGAAAGTAATGCCCCCATTCGGCTGTGTCTTTTCTAAGAGATAAAGGTCTTTTTTCTCTTGTTTTTTAATATCTTTTTTTTGTAATATCGACATCTTATCCCTCTTTTCATCTTTGAATATTCATATTCTGATTTGCCATTTTATAAAGTATCTGTTCCTTTCTTCCAAAATCGCACTCTTTTAAAAGGGGCTCCTGTCCAGTAGCCATAATCTGTAAGTTTCTCAGAATAAATTCCTTGTGTGCAGCCGCATTTTCTGTGAAAAACATTAAGAAAAATTCCCTCTTTGTACGATTTTTCTCTAACCACTCTAATTGTGCCAAAGTACGTTTCTGCCAATTTTTTAAATACGGATTTTTCGTTGTCTCTATTTTCTTCTTCCAATATTTTTTTTGCTCTGTCAAATCACATGGAAAATTCAAAGCAATGATTTTATATTCATCTGCATTTAATTTGTGAAATTTCCAATGTTTTGCAAAGTCATATGTTATATCTTGTTCACTGCAGTTTTGCAAATCTTTGGCTACAATTTGCATAATGTCCATGACTGTTCCATCATCATATAAATAAAAGTTATCTTCTACATACCGAGCCATTGGCAAAACTTCACTTGTATTCTCTTTTTCAAACAACGCCAGCCACTTTTCTTTAAAACTTCGGTTATGTATTCCCATCACTATTCCTCCTTATATTTTTCAAGCAATAATTCCTTTTTCCGTTCTACACTTACATTTTGTGTTGGCCTGTAAACAGTCTTATCTCTTTGAAGGTAAAGAACAATAGACTGATATACTTTCCGCTTGCGGTTAAATATACTTGGCATTGTAAGAAAAATCCCGGTAACAACAGAAAAAATTGTATATGGAATCATCAGCCTTTCATGAACAAAAATTTTCAGATTATAAAAAACAATTCCATAAAACATTAAAAAATAAAATGTTGAAATAAAAACTTTCCCACCAACTTTAGGTTCACTTTTCAGTTCGTTTGTAACAATATATTCCTGTTCCATAACTCTCCCTTCACTTCAATTTTTCTCATCCATTTTCTTTTGAATTTTCTATCTGGGTTGGCTATTTTACATGATTCCTTGTATCCTGCTTTGCCAAAGAAGAAATATCATGTCCAACTGATATATTTTCTCTTGATGTCTCCCGGCTCTGCAGATTTTTTGTACCAGGCCCTGCAGCAACCTGTGTTCCCAAAGAATCTCTTTTTTTTGCCTCCGCGCCTCCCATACTATATTCCTCTTGTCCTACATTCTGCTGTCCTGAAAAGGCAGTATTCCAAGCCGCACTGTCCATTTTTGAAAGCATTTCGTCTACGTTATATGCCTCATCTTCTGCTATTGATGAAGGTAAAATATCACTTGCGATTCCCGCATTTTTCGATTTTTCCATTCCGGATGTCTGCTCATTCATGTCTTTAAGAACCTGTGCAGCATTAGGATTGTCTCTGCCATTTAGTCTTGCAGACCGATTTCTTTCATTGACATTATCAAGAACACTTCCCGACTGTGAAACCGTAGAGGGCATAGCCTGTCTCTTCTGATTATTCTGGCTTTGTTCATTCAATGGATTCTTTTCTCCCTGCCCCGGATTTTTGTTTTCTTTATCAGTCTCTACATTACCGATATCAGAACCATTTTTTTGTTTCTGACTCTCTAAGGGATTTTCCCCTCCTTTCATGCCCTGTCCATTGGCCGCAACATTTCCCTTTTCCGTGCTGTTCTTTTCATCTGCAGCTGCTGTCTTCATGGTTCTTGGATTCAAATTTTTATTTTCATTTTGGTCATTAGATTCGCCTTTCTTAAATCCTGCTTTTTGACCTTCTGTTGCTGTCGCATTTCCATCTGTTGTTTTTCCTACTCGATACGGAAGCGCATTACCGCCGCCAGACCCCGTCGGGCCATTAATTCCTGGAGTAGCCCCTGTTCCTGGCATATCGCTGGGATTATAGCTAGAGTAAGTCCCTTTTCCAAATGGGTTGCTGTTTTTTATTTTATCTGCAGCTTTTCCTATCCCCCGTGCTCCACCTTTTAAAATCGAACCAGCTCCTTTCGCAAGCTGCACACCGCCATATAAAAGTCCAAATCCTCCGGCAGCTCCTAAACTGTATCCTGTCACTTTTTCTTCCACACCGCCTTTTGCTACTGCAAAGGCCAGTAAAATTAAAATGATAACGTTCACAACCGAGTTATCTTCAAATGTTTGGCTGATATATGCTTGAAAAAGTGAAAACATACGTATCGTAATTGCGGCAATAAATAACACAATATACCCGTCTTTGATACAATTAACCAACAGCATAGTTTTTCGGCGTCCTGTAATATCTGCAGAATATAAAACTGCCAAAATCCGGGAAATCACCATCTGCCATATCACCTGTACCACTCTGTAACTCACTGCAAAATATACAATAGTGAAGGCCAACAATGTTATAATAATATCGAAAAAATTGACCTTATAGCGGTAATAAAAGCTATTGCCAAAATTATGGAGACCAAACATCGAGAATCCTTCACTCACATCGACTAGCGCATATTCCGGCTCCGTTCCGTTAAACCAAAGTAGCTTTTTTGAGAGCAGCTTCTTCGCTTGTGGAGACAAATGTTCATCTTCAAAATCAATCACTTCAGCTATATCAATTTTTTTCATATCCTCATCACTTAACTGCTCATAATGATAATCTTCCAATGAATCCTGCGTAAATCCGGCGAGTCCCCCATTTGGTTCATCAGATTTCAGCAAGCCGTCTATGTAATACAAATCATACACATTCGTTCTTACTATATCGTTTGTAATACTTCCCTGCCCTCCCAAGGCCCATGTGACTAATCCCTCTTCCGTATCAGGATTGTACAAAGCAAGATTTAACTGGCTCATGACATAGAACATACAGGTAATAATTCCGACACTCAGAGCAATATTTTTAAATACATCCGGCAGCTTTATACTTAAAAACATTGTCATAAGCCCGACTGCCGTAATGCTCAAAATAAGCAGCGTTTTGTATATGGGACTCAGAGACGCAACAAATGCTTCTACTTCTGTCCCAGTTCCAAAACTAAGCAGCTTATAACTATACAGATAAACCTTTTCAGCCTGGTTACAAATAAATTGCAACAGGGACACAAGCAGCCATTCTAAATATCTAAATGCAGACTTTATAATATCGTTCTGTACGAAAAAATCCCTATTCTTACTTAATACATCAATTATCTGGGAATCATCCGGTGCAACATCCGCATATACCCGTACAGCCCCAAGTGCCAAGATTCCCAAACCTAAAAAGAAAAAAATTATACCTATTTTTAGTTTTTTCTTCCTTTTTTTCATGTCATTCCCCTTTTCAACTGCCTTAAAATTTTTGCTTTAAGGTTCTCTTCTATTTCTGTGCTTTTTACCATGTCATATACTTTTTCTATCTCCCATGCAGAGTCACAGGAACATTCAAGTACCGATTCCAGTAAAATTTTCAGTTTTGAAAATTCCTTTTCCCCAAGTTCTTCCAATGTCTTTTTTCTTTGAAAGCGCTTCATCGCTTTCTTATAATCCAAAATATAATTTTTCAAATTCTCTATCTGAATTGTAGGAGGTGCAATTTCAGACAACTTTATTTTGTCCGGGTCTGGCATAATGTCTGATAAGTAACTGTGCCGATATTTCAGTGACGTCCCCGTTTCATCATTATTATAAATAGGTCTGGGCCTAATCTTATTTCCTGCTAAGTCAAATCGTTTCATTGCCCTTCTCACGACACAATTTCCCGGCAGCAATTCCAGGAGTTCATTCGGATATAAAAGAGGTTTCTGCTCTGCCTTTTCCATAAAGCTTTTATTAAGACTCACCTGTTCACCGTTTCTTTGTATATCTACATACGTTTTATTTCCAATGATTTTTGAAAAATATTCTGCTGAATCTGTGTCATTTCCCATTAAATAAATCTGGTTCCCACAGTTTGTCATAATAGTAGCTGCGTCCTTCCCGTACAGCGTTTCTATCTGTTTTGTTGACTGTATATACAAATCAAAAGTAATATTTCGTCCAAGGCAAACGGTTACTATATTTGCCATATTTTCGATTTTGGGTATGTTTCCAAACTCATTTAAGATATACCTAACCGGCCTCTGGCATTTTACATATTCATCACATTTTTTTGCCAACATATAATAGGACTGACTAATAAAAATGGAAACCAGATTATGCATGGATTTTTCATAATCCGGAACCATAATAAATACTGCAATCGGCTGTTTTCCAAATCCCAATTCTGTCATATCGAGGTCATTATATATCGACATTTTGGCTACAGATTCCTGCATGAAGTTTGTTAATTTAATTGCCATGGAAGAATAGATATCTCCCTTTGCTCTATCACTGGCTATGTCAATCGACAAATATTTCAACTTTGCCCTATCATTTGCGGGACGCATGGCAAAATAATCATCCAATGCACTTTTGGTCTGTTCCGGATTCTTACTTCTGGACAGTTCCGAAAAGGTTACAATCACACTGTAAATGTTTGCGCATTTTTCATACATATCTATTTCTTCAAATTCTATTTCCGGTGGAATAAACTTTAGTTCTTCTTCCATTGCCAGGTCTTTTCCCTCATAAAGATAGAGTTCTTCCCTTATCCTTGTCTGCTCCTCCTCCTTAAGCGCCCAGAACCACTCTTGTTTTTGCTCAAAAGCCCTCTTCCTCATTGCGTTATATTCCATATTCTGATATATACAGTCATCAATATGTGCAATAATAAGAGCCGAAAACAGCGAGGCTGCATTTTCCCAAAAGAAGGAATTTTCTGAATCATTGCCTTTTGAGAATATAGGATAAGCAAATCCGTAAGCCAGATTTTCAGCAGCGGCAAAATCTTCATTTTTATACAACATCATCATGTCATGCATATAGTTAATACTTATCGTGTGCTGCATATTTGAAAGGTTATACAATAAAACCCTATATCCCCTTGACTCAAGAAGTTTTTTTGAACATCTATAGGATTCTCCTTTGATATCTGTTACTATCAAAGAAGGTCTTTGCTCTGACCTGGAATAATCGTTAATAGACGGCTGCACAAAAATTTCATCTTTACCGGCTCTCGTAATACCAATTATTAAAGTGTTTGTATTCCCGTCATCAATAAAATGTTTTCCGTCATGCTGGGAAATCAGAAGCCCTGGAAGCCCTTTATAAGTTCCTTTTTTTTCATCAATCTGTCGGTACTGTTTTTTAAGTTCATCCACGTCAGTCCAACGGGAACTCCCTTTCTGCTCCACGTTAAAATCCTGCACGGACAAAGAGATTTTGATTTTGTATATAAAACTTATATTGCCGGCAACCAAAAACAAAAGAATAATCAAGTACAACCACCAAAACCACCTTATACTGTTTGGCTGTGGAAATATCCTTAGTAACTTCAAAATTCCAGAATCCCCAAAAAGATTTCCCTGCATGGCCGCAGCCAAAGAATTTATAAGATAATTCGTGCATATCAGCAGAACTATGTCTATGGATATCAGAAGTTTTTTAATAATCTCTTTTTTCGCTATCAGTCGGTTAAAAGATAATATCCGATTTTCACTATCTGGCTGATTTTGTATTTCTTTTGCTTCCTGATAAAATCTCTGTACTTTTTTCTTTTTTTGTTTTATAATTTCCTTAATTTGTATTTTCATATTCTCTTTTCTATAGGGTGCTACAAATAGCACCCTTTATCTTTTAAAATTGTGCTTTTGTACTTATATAGTTTCCGTATTGCCCCGCACCCAAAATAATAATGGAACCTATAATAAGAAAAATAATGATTGTGGTTGCAACAGATTTATATTTTTTAGGAACCGGCGCCATAAATATAAGCCCGGCAATCAGCAATCCTATCGTTGCTATTAAACCTGTTTGTTGCTGTATCGGCGCTATCATTTCCCATATAATCTGAAAAAATTTGCTTATGGGGTCAGCAGCGGCAGTATCACCTCCGGATTCAGACAGCATAACTGCAATCCCTTGTACATATAATTCATTCATTTTACTTTCCTTCTTTCTTCCGTTTCTTTGAAAAAATAAACAGTATTCCCACGATTAAAATAATCAGCAGCAAAATTCCAATACCAGCCACTACATAGGGAACTACACTCTTTTCAGATTCTTGATAATAGGCCTTTGCTATACGGTCATATTTAAAATCTGTTGTGCTCTTAATCTTCTGTTCTCCCTCATAGGAAGCAATGTACTTTGTTCCTGCCTTTTCCGTAGTTACTGTCTTTGTATAATTTGCCCGGTAATAGTCTACATACTGTTCTATGTCTGCCCTGGCATTTCGGCATATCCTGCCCTCTTCATCCGTATATGAATCTGATACCCAATAAATGGATTTTATACGGCTAGAGCTGTCAGCTCCTACAGACCGCAGTAATTCATCTTCATATCCGGCCAGTGGTATCTCCTGTCCTTCCATTCCCGGTACAGTAATGTCTCCCCAGGTGTACATATTAGCGTCCACATTATAAAAAGTAATGTCTATACTATTTGGCTGCCAGCCGCCGCCATTGGCAACTACTTCAACCAAATCACAGTCAACTTCCATGTCTTCTCCCGTTACAGAGTTTCTGACTGTAACTTTTTTTGTTTTTGGGACGGTATCTTTTGTGACGGGATAAGAATACTCTGTATATCCGGAAACAACCTGTTCGACAGAATTAATTCCCTCTGCTTTTTCCTGTTTCATGTTTACCAATTTGTAGGATATACCATCTTCTGTAAATTCCTTTTCCGGATTAAAACTTTCGCCTTCCTGTACAATCGTTTCAATTTCTTTTGTCACATATTTTGTCTCTTCCACGGGTGTTTTCTTTACCGTTTTTACCTTTATGTCGGACAGGGTGTAATCCACCCCGTCCTTTTCTATGTGCTGCTCAAACTCTGGTACATTCTCTTCTTCATTGTAAGCAGAAAATTCCTTTTCTTTTACATAGTCTGCAGAAGTATCCGCTTGAGCTGTTAAAGGAAACAATAGACAAAATGATAATATCAAAGGCAAAGAACCTATTTTTTTATTCATTGACTTCTCCTGTTCTGTGTATCCTTATTTTAGACAGCAGACTGGATATTCCAATATAGATTATCAGCAGCAACAAACCCATTGCTGAATCTTCTTTACCCTTCATGCTCGTCTTCCTTTCTTTTTTTACCTCTAAGACCTACAACTACTGCAACAGAGCAAGTGCTTAACAGAAGTAATGCTCCTATTGGTGCAGCGTCTCCTGTTTTGACATTTTTGCCGCTTTTTGTGTTATTCTTCATGGATGTCGTAATATGCCCGATATTTTTAATCTTTACCGTCTGGCCTTTGTCGTTAATGTCCGTATGCGTTGCTACTTCTATACCCATCACATACAACCGCTCAAAAACGACAACATCCGTGTTATTAGCTACAGTAGAAGCATTAAAGGTAAATTCTACATCTACAGTTCCAGAAGACTTTTCAGGAGTAAATTTCACTTCTGACGTAATTTCTTCATCCTTTACCAGCAGCGGTTTTTCAGTTTCCTTATCCATTAAAATTCCTTTTAATGTATATTCCTGTCCAGGAATCAGCCCTTCATAAGATACTGTATCAACTACTGTCACTTCTGATTTTGCTGTTACTTCCTGTTTTCCGGATTCTTTGTCTTTCGCCTGGGTTCCTATCGTATGCTTTGGAAATTCTACGGTCTGGCCTTTATCATTAATGTCCGTATGTGTTGCTACTTCTGTACCCTGTACATACATACGTTCAAAAACTACTACCGACTGTCCTTGCAGTGCACTACTGTCAAATGTAAATTTCAATTCCACATAACCTGCTGATTTTTCTGCCTTGAAGGTTTTTTCTGCAGTCACCTGTTTTCCATTTACCTGCAACTCTTTCCCGGTACTTTTATCCATTAATACACCTTTTACCGTATATTCCTGTCCCACTATCAAACCAGAGTATTGTACCTTATCAATAATCGTGGTTTTTTCTTTGCCAACTCCCTGGTGAGTTCCAGTATCTGCGTCTGTAGCTGTTGTCTTAATCTCATGCTCCGGAAATTCTACTGTCTGGCCTTTATCGTCAATATCCGTGTGTGCTGCCACTTCCGTATCCTGTACATATAAGCGTTCAAAAACGACAACCTCTTTGCCTTTTAATGCCTGACTATTGAAAGTAAATTCCACATCCACACTTCCAGAAGCATTTTCAGCTATAAAGGTTTTTTCTGCAGTTACAGGTTTTCCATCTACAAGAAATTCTTTTCCGGTACTCCTGTCCATTAGAACACCCTTTACTGTATATTCCTGTCCAACTATCAAACCGGAATATTTCACAGTATCAATAATTGTAGTATTCTCTTTTGCTATTCCCTGATGTCCCTGGGTATCCTTATCCTTTGCTGTCGTCTGAATTTCATGTTTTGGGAACTTAACCGCCTGGTCTTTATCTTCCAAATCTTCATGTGCAGCAATCTCAATTTCTCCTATATAGGCTTTTTCAAAGACTACTACCTCTTTTCCTGCCAATCCAGTCGCATTAAACTGAAAGATATTTTCTACAGATTGTTCCTTAGTCTCGGCAGCAAATTTTTTCTCTGCTGTCACTTCTTTTCCGTCAATCAGGAGCGGCTTTCCTGTCTCTTTGTCCATAAGTATGCCTTTTACCACCACTTCCGCGCCGACTTGCAGATTCTTAAATTTTACCGTATCCTTAATCTGTGTTTCTGCTTTGGTAATTCCCTCATGACTGTTTGTATCCATACTGATTGCCGTTGTCTTTGCAATTTCTGTCTTCGCATTTTCTACAACAATCGTAACTTCGCCTTTACCCTCTACTTTTCCATTTTCATCAATGGTAAACTCATGGATTTTGTCATCCATGGCATATCCTGCAATGCCTTCTACTTCCTGAATACAATAGGTTCCCGGAATCAGACGCTCTATACTGGCCTGTCCATTTTTGTCCGTCATAATGGTATCTTTTTTGGCAATACCAGCGTCTATGTCATCCGTCATAGCCTTATTCCAAACTTCAAATTTAACACCAGAAAGCCTTTGCTCCGTCCCAGTTACCTTCTTGTCTATGATGATTGTTGTTGGTTTATTGGTGATTTCCAGCGAATCCGTGACGATTGCTGTTGTCTGGTCTTTGTACTTTAATTCTGCTTTATAAGTCTTGTCAGAAAGAACAAAGCCAGGTGCCGGTTTCGTTTCCTTTACATTATATTTTCCAAGATACAAGGCTTTAGAAACTGCCGTTCCGGTATCAGCAACTGTTAAGGTGTCCACTACTTCACCTTTTGCTACCCGTACCGTTCCGTCTGGTGTTGTAATGTCCTCTGCAGCTTTTATTTCAAATACTGCCCCTGCCAGTTTTTCTCCTGTAGTTTCATCTTTCTTTTCAATGGTAATCGTTCCCATAACCGGAGTGTCTTCATATTCTACAACTATCGGCTTGTCCCATTCATAGCTACCATCTACCTTAAACTCCAGAATCTGGCCCTGCAGATACCCTTCTGGTGCTCCGATTTCTTTTAAATAATATGTGCCTACCTTTAATTTTTCCGGAAGCATGAAGGAGCCGGTATTATCGGTTTCCCAAGTATCCTGTTTTATCAGATGTGGATAATGGCTCACTGTCATTTCAATAACCTTTTTGTTTTCATCCAGAATCTGGAATTTTGTGCCGGCAACCGGTATCACTTTTCCTGTGGTTGCGTCTTTCTTCACTACAGATACCGGGGCCTCTATCACATCATTTTCGATAATGTAATATAAGGTTTTACTTTCTTTCTGAATTGTAATCTCAAAAGGTTCTATTTCTGCATAGTCTGGATAAGGACTGTCTTCTGTAACTGTGTAAGTGTCATATGCCAATCCGCCCCGTGGATTTCCAAGCTGCTGCGTATTGGCATAACCATTTTCATCTGTCACAATCGTGTATTTCTTTCCAGTAGTCTTACTGGTAAAGATAAACTTAATGCCTTTTAACGGTTTTTTGATGTCTGTATCTTCGCCGTCTCCGTCAGCACCAAATTTGACAATCTGTACATCCCCACGAATAACATCTTCAAGGCTTGTGACCGTTTTATAAAAAACCGTGTCTTCCCGATTTTCAGAAGTTAATTTTACTGTATAGGTCTGCTGGTCTGTATTGTAACCCTCCGGCACTTTCGTTTCTTTTACCGTATAAGTTCCAAGTGGAAGTTCTTTACTCTGAGCCTTGCCTTTCTTGTCTGTAATTAAGGTATCAACAAGCTCCCCTTTGCTGTTCCTAATTTCATACTCAGCGCCTTTCAAACTGGCCGCTCCCTGTGGCTCTGCCTTACCAGTTTCAGAATCCTGCTTCTGCAGCTTAATAATTCCTTTCTGCGGCTGCTCCGGACTGCCTACGTCACCGTAAATAATCTCTGCATTGGTGCTGTCCGGATTCAATTTCACCGTATAAGTTTTCGGGTCCTTCACATATCCCACAGAAGACAGCACTTCTTTCACCGTGTAAGTTCCAAGTACCAGTTCCTTGCTCTGGGCTTTTCCCTGCTCATCTGTAACCAGGGTATCTACTTTGTCCCCTTTGCCATTGTAAATTTCATATTTTGCACCTTTCAGTGTTCCATCGGCTGCTGGCTGTCCACCGGTTTCCTTATCTGTTTTCTGCAGTCGGATAATTCCTTTTTGCGGTTTTTCCCGGCTGGTAACATCTTTATAAAACAATGGAGTGTTGGAAGTATCCCCTTCAAATTTCACTGTATAGGTATTGCTGTCCAGGACGTATCCGCTGGATGGGGCGGTTTCTTTCACCGTGTAAGTTCCCATCGGCAGCTTTTTGCTCTGGGCTTCCCCGTTTTTATCTGTTGTCAGAGTGTCCACTTTTGCACCTGTGGAATCATATACCTCATATTTTGCCCCTTCCAGACTTCCGGAACTCGACGGCTTTCCACCGGTTTCTGAATCCACTTTTTTCAGACGGATAATACCTTTCTGAGACTGCTCTGGAATTGTTGGCGCATTGTATGTTTGTACCTGCTCTGCATTTCCCTCTGGTGTGATTTTTCTTACAAAGACCTCATCATTTTTGATATATCCTTTTGGCGGCTCTTTTTCTTGAATCGTCACTGTTCCAATGGGTAATGTTACAACGCCATTTAACTTATAAAACTCATCACCAGAAACTTTGTACTTATCACCTAATCTCGTAAATCCTCTTTCATCAGTCTTTACTACCCATGTCCTATCTGCTTGTAAGCCTTGCTGTGCTGGGTCTGAATCATAAAGACCTTTATAAAATTTCACTGTAAACAAAGCATTTTCCAAGGAAGCTGAACCCTGTGGTTTATTTTGGTTGGTTTCTTTATCCACTTTTCCCAACAAAATTGTTACAGGGTCACTCTGAGGCATATCCTTACAACTATAAGTCACTGTCTGGTTTGCCGTCACAGTAACCTGCCCCGTCGATTTATCTAAAGCATATCCTTTTGGTGCTGTTATTTCCTTGATGTCATATTCTCCTACAGGAATATTTTCAGCTTTTCCGTATCCACTTTCATCTGTTGTAATTTTTGCAACCTGGTTACTGGTTCCTCTTTCATAAATGCCGTATTCTGCACCGGCCAGTGAGTAGCAATCATTTCCGTCTGTAATTTCCGGCTTTGCAGATGATTTTTTGATTTCGATTCCACCATTGGTAGGCTCTGCCATAAATACGCCTACCTTCTGGAAAGAACTGCCATGGTTAAACAGGACTTTTCCATATCCGGTATATTTATCTTTATTTTCATTTGCATACTGCAAAGCACTTGAAAGAAGTTCACCAATATATCCTCCATTCATATAAGCATTGCTTATTTCAAACTGAATGTTATGGTACTGTCCATAATGAGGATTGAAACGTTCCATAATATTCCATACAAGTACCTGCTTTATATAGTATTTGCCTGCATAAACCTGAGTAATATAGGTTCCACCGTCCTGCGCCCTTCTCAAAAATTCGTCATCCGGTATATCTTCAATGTAGTTGCATACCAGACCGAGCAGCGTGATAACTTCTTGAGAATAATAATCTCTTGCATTATGTACAAGACGGTCTTCGTTCTCATAATGCACACCAGGTTCTGTACAATATGCCGGGACTCCATGTGTTCCAATAACACCCCTACGCCAAGAATCTACTTCTTTCCAGCCATTTTCATATCCGTCCCAATAATCGTATACCTTAATTTCTGCATGTTCCCATCCATTGCTTGTAGTCAGGGAACCGCAATATTGCGTAGAACCAATATCTCCAACATCGTTGTATTCCTGTGAACTGTAGAAAGCTGCTCCGTCTGCAGAGAAAGCATTTTCACAAGCTGCATTTTCTTCTTCTGTTGGCGGAATAACTGTCAAATCTGGCTGCATACTTGATAAAATATCATTTACCGTTTGATTATATGAAGCCTCATCTTCTACGTTTTTTTCTGTTGCTTTGGGTTCTGCAGTTTCTTCTGACTGCTCTGTGGCCTCTTCTACTGGTGTCTCGGTTTCTTCGTTAAAAGCCACTTCGATTTCTACAATTTTATTCGTATCGACAACGCTTTTGTAGCTTTCTTCTTTGTTTAAAATTGCAGAATCAGTAATTTCTTCATCAACGCTTCCCCCATCAATTAAGGTTTTGTATAATGCTACTTCATAACCTTTTTCTGGCACGATTTCAAGCTGCAAACTATCCGCTGAAATACTTAATGGTATGGGAAATAAACCGGACGCTTCTGAAATTTCATTTTTGTACCCGGTTTCCTCGTCGTTCAGAAAAATTTTTCCTTTTCCATTTGAAATTGTAAGATTCAGCTCATGCTCTGCTGTACTGCCTTCTTCTGGAAGTTCAATATCTCCACCCTTTTCTTCCTCTAAAACAGAAGACTGGTCAGTTTCTTCTGCCGGCTGCAGATTTTCTGTTGCTGCTGAAATAGTGGCAGGCTGTAAAAAAAAAGAAGCACACATGATGGTCGTTAAAATCCATGCGGTTGTTCTTTTTAAGCCCTTCATAATTCTCCTTTCCGAAAAGTATACTTTTTTACACCAAATTAAAGGAGGGTAGAAGGAACCTGAAATTATATTTCTGTCTATGTATTGAGGAACATATTGACTGACCTAAGATATGTTTTCTGACAATGCGAAAAAATCAGAAAAATAGAAAAAAAGAAAGAAAAGTATAGATTTTAAAATACTTTTCTCACTCAAATAGTAGCATATTTTTTTTGATTTGACAACATGAATATTAGAAAACCAACTGAGATACCAAGCATATTTTTCTTTTTAGGTGTGTATTTTTTTCTGGGGAGAGTATGTTATTTTTGCTGTGATTTTCTGATGTCACAGCGCTTGTATAAGTCCCGTAGGGACAGAATTAATCCGTAGGATTTAGGTTTGCGGATTAGTATCTGGGTTAAGATATGGTTATATAAAAGATAGAATTTAAAATATAGAAATGATTTATTATACTTACAAATTGCCCTAAAACCCTTGTAAATAGCGGCTTTGATAGATTTTAGGTTTGCACAAAAACAGAATATATTATTTTAAAAAAGCAATATAATTTGAATATACTTTTTCTATACTATCACGAAACTTGAATACTCCTTTATAAAAATGTCATAAAACTTGAATACTTTTTTCTTCCAACAGACAAAAATAAAAAAAGCAATGGGGTGCCGAGCTAATTTTTCATCTTCCCTTGCACCTTTTGCTTTTTAAGGATACTCAAAAGAAACTTAGCGGTACTAAGTTTTTTTTGAATCTTATGTAGTTACAATAACTTCGTCTGCATGAGCTTATTAAGCAAAGCAGGATTTACAGTTCTGTCCCAGTCTTTTCTTTTCTTATTCCTGTTCATGAGCAATAAGGAAAGTGAAAGTATCTCTGACAAATCAAAATCTGTGTGCTTTTTAATTTTGGGGTAAAACTGAGACATAAGTGTTAAAACATCTGCTTTTGTCTTATCACTTACTTCCTTTACTTTATTTCTACGACACGCTATCTTCACTTCGTGCTCCCGGCCCTCTTCGTTTCCGGTCTTTTCTCCGTGGTCTCTTACAGCGTTCTGGTTAAATGTTAAATAATATTTTCTACCATTTTCCAAATACACATTCAAAAATGGTTTCAGCTGGCCCAGATATTTACGCAGCATACGGTCAGTAACAGAAAATAAATTTTTAAATTTTTCAAAGAAATTTTCTTTTAAAATCTGATAAGAATCCTTCTTTGTATTTTTAAAACTAATCTTCCATTCTCTTAAAAGATAAAGTGCCATTAATTTTGTATTTGCTTTAAATTTTCGGAATACTTCTGTTCTTATCATTTTTGTTGCAACACTAACATAACCACGTCCATAATTTTCTTTACCAACAAAAGAATTGTTCAGAATTGTAATATCCCAGTCAAAATAATTGTTCTTTTCTGTATAAATAATGCCTTTCGCTTCCAGGCTTTTTTTGCAGTCATAGAAGGCCTGGTAAGAAATCTTTATTTCTTCGCAAACATCTTTATAATAAATTCCTCTGGCAATACCAGCTTCATTTTGGAATCTGGCAATATAAAGCAGCATGTCCACTTCTGCACTTGTAAGACCTGCCCTTATTGCATTTTCCAAAACTTCTATACTTATTTTCTGCATTTCCAGGCCCTCCTTTCTTCCTTATTTTTCCTGGGTGCTATTTGTAGCACCTATCCTCCAAAAAGCCTAATTACTGCATTTTAACAAAAAAAGGGTGATGAATACCGTCCAGGTATCCATCACCCTAATCACGAACACACCGTTTGTAAAAACTATAACAAGTCACATTTTTTCTCTTCCCAAAAAGATAAAAAATCATATAAAAATACTATTCCCATGTTGACAATTCGATTTTTCCTTGCTATAATTCAAACATAAGATACAGGCGAGTGTATCTTTTCGGTGTGTATCATCAGTTTGGGTGATGGATACACAAGCTGTTCAAGTGCGACCAACACTTGTTCAGCAACTTTATGTATATATGATATAAAAAATTACGGCTTTTGTCAATAATTTTTTGTGATGTATATACAACAACCTTTTAAAAAATCTTGAATGAAGGGAACAGGCGACGGTCTGTTCCCTTTTGCTTTCCATTTTTAGCTTTACAAATGGCTGGATATATGCCAGAAAAATGCAAAAAACAGATAGACAACGAAGAAGCCCCCCCAGAGCTGCAACTCCGGGGGGGCTTCGTTGTCCAGTTGGACATTAACTTCGTTTGCCTACTGGCATTATAGCATATGTAAAGGGAAATCAATATTCCTTTTTATTTTAGGGAAGAAAATAGCCGCCAACTACTCCTAATAGTTGACGGCTGTTACTATAGCAGTTAATACTTTAAAGGGTAGGTCGCTTCTTAGGCTTCCCTTTGTATTTTCAATATACCATATCTGCTTCCAAGAGTCAAATTCCTTTTTCAGACCTCTACCCATTTTTCCCTTTGCCTTATTTGTCGATTTGTGCTATTCTTTTTTTACGGGAATCCTAAGAGCCAGGCGGCCTACCCTCCTTTTCGGAGGGATTTTCACCCTCCTACTTTTACGGAAGGAGGGATGTCTATGTATATTACATACTCTGATTTTATTCAGACTGGAATATTCGTTTGCACCCTTGTAGGATTGTGTTATACAATTTTCAAGGGCAGAAAATAGCCGCCAACTACCCCAATAGTTGACGGCTGACGCTGCAAAGCGTTAAATTCTAAACATTAAAGGGTAGGCCGCTTCTTAGGTTTCCCTTTGTATTTTCAATATACCATATCTATCCCAAATAGTCAAATCTAATTTCCCTTACAAACGTCTTCTTAAAGCTCAAATCCCCCTCTATTTTCCATTTTCAGGCTTTCCTTTGTATTTTCTTCGTCTTATGGAGATAGCGGTTAATACAGGCATAATACGTCCCTGTGCTTATTCCAGTCTTCTGGCAGAACATTTTCTTATCCCATTCTCCACTTTCCACCTTTTTATACAGTTCCAGAAATTCATTCTCCTGCAATGCTCTTGGCCGTCCAAATTTGGTTCCCCTTTTCTTAGCCAGCCGTATTCCCTCTGCCTGGCTTCTTTTAATAGACTCTCTCTGCGTCTGGGCCACATAGCTTAATACCTGAAGCACAATGTCTGAAAGCATTTCTCCAAGGAGGTCTTTATCCTGCCGGGTATCCAGTAAGGGCATATCTAAAATGACAATATCAATTTTTTTGTCTTTGGTGAGGTATTTCCACTGCTCAAGAATTTCCTGATAATTTCTCCCGAACCGGTCTATGGATTTGACAAACAGAACGTCATCTGTCTTTAATTTTTTAAGCAGCCGCTTATACTGTGGCCGTTCAAAATCTTTCCCCGACTGTTTATCAATAAAAATATTTTTGTGTGGAATCCCCCTCTGTAGTAATTCTGCAACCTGTCTGCTTTCATTTTGTGTTCTTGATGATACCCTTACATAACCGTACTGCATAAATTTTCCTCCGTATGTATTGTGAATTATTAATGTTTCCATTAATAATCTGAAAAGCCATAGCTTTTGAACTATGGCTTTCTACATACATTCGTTTAATACTCATTAAGTTCCATATATGTATTACATTTTCCGCATATAAGAAGTGCTGTTGCTGACGCCCTTGCTTTACAGCCACAAATCGGACACTCATAACGTTTGTTATTTTCCCGTCCCCTTTTGTTTGTGATTGTTTCTTTTCTTTTTGTTCTATGGCGAGAAACCATATCTTTTAGAGAAGCTCTGTCCTTGTAACGGCTCATAACCACTTCATAAACTTCCGGCTGTACGTCCACCGTAGAAACCCCATAGACCGGGTGCTGCTCTACGATGAGCCCTCGTGTTCTTGCTGCAACAGCAAATAATGAATTGTGATACCAACCATTTTTACAGGTATCTCTAATTCCTTCCTTTGCACAATACATATGTACCATCACATGCAGCATATCCGCAATCACTATCCGTATGTCCTTCATAAGATTTTTTTCGCATGTAGCTATCACAAATATTCCTTCACCCCCTACACGCTCTACTTTCCATTGCCATTCCTTGTCTGTTTCAATAACACGAAATTTAGGCATGGCAAGCTGTGTTTGAAATCTCTCTTCATTAAGAATCCGGAAAATAAATTCCAGTTCTTTTATGATTTCACTATTCATACTCCCTTACCAATCCTTTCTTATCCCCAGTATCCCTCTTGCACCAACACTCTTTCCGTATGTCCTACCTCATCATGATGAATGGTGCGAGTCGTTGTTCCCGTCTGTTCCTGTACATAGTCAGAACGATATCCACCATGCATAGTTTCATCCACATGACCTTCTGGGTCAGATGTTATATCTGCTCCACAAGTATTGCAATACCAATGGACTACCATTTCATACACTGGCTCTTCAATCACTTCGTCCCAAGCTGCCTGGTCTACCACATATCTGTCTTCGTATACTGGTTCATGCCATGTTTTCTGTGGCTCTGTTGGCTTTTCTTCCGGCTGGCTTGGCTGCGTGTTTGGAGTTTCCGGGGCTGGCTGAGAACTTGTTCCTCCGGATTGATTGCTTCCGGATGTGCTGCCTGTAGCTCCACTTGACTGATTACTGCTTCCTGCTGTTCCAGAGGAGCTGTTTCCACTTGCCCCAGAGCCGGAAGCACTGTCACTTCCTGCAGTATTTCCCGATTGGGCCTTATTGTTTTCACTCTTACTTTCTACAGAGAGATTCTCTGCCGTTTTATTTTCGTTTTTGGCAACCTCTGTTTCTTTCTTCTCGTCTTTCTTCTCGGTATCTGTTTTCTTACTATTATCTGCTTGTTTCAATTCATTTTTGGTAAGCAGAACACTTTTCCCACTATCGGCCAGTTCCTGAGACTTCTTGCTGTCTACAACGCTTACTACCACAGATTTGTCTTCTTTCTTTCCGTCTTTTCCGGAAACGTGATATACCAGGTCATATTTCCCTGTTTTATCCAGCTTCACGGCCGTACTGTCTGCTGTTACCTCTTTTACCTTCTGCTTGTCATAGGTAATGCCCTTCATCCAGTCGATGTCCTTGGCATTTTGTTCAATGTATAAATCCTTTATTCCCTTAACATAAGAAATCAGCTTTTCTGTATCTGCAGCAACTTTCTCTTGCTTTTCAGTTTTCTTTTCTGCAGTCTTCTGATTCTCTGTTGCTTTGTTCTTTCCGTAAAACGGAACTGCAGCTACCAGAAGAACAACAATTACTGCTACTACAAGTCCGCTGCTTAAACATTCTTTTTTATGTCTTTCAAAAAAGTCCTTCATGTCTTATCCTCCCTAAATTTAATCTTTTTCTTATATTATTTAATACTATCACCTAATCCTAAAAGTTCCGCCTGTATGACTGTGTATTCCAAAAGGGCCTGTAAGAACACTGTTCCAACATTGGTATCATACTGGCGTGCAATTCTATCCAGACCAGCCCGGTGCTCTTCTGAAAGATATACCGGCTCTACCGCATTTTTTCGGACGTATTCCGGGTCTGATTTCTTCTTAATAAGCAGTCTGTGATTAATCTGAGGATTTTCCTGCCCCAAATACCTCTCCAGAGCCAACCTGTGATACATAGTCCTGCTTAACCTTGTAATTCCTAAAATTCGCTTTTCCATTTCCTGTATAGCCGGCGTTACAGAAAAAGATGATTTTGATTCCATTTTCAACCTACCTTTCTATCTCTATAAAGGTGCTATTTGTAGCACCTTCATATTTTTCCTACTTTAAAAGGGCTCTAAGACTGCTTAACAAGCGTAAATATGTCCCATACTGTTCTTCTTCCAGGTACACTTCTTTGTCCTTTAGTTGCTTTGTTATCAGCTTTATATCCCTACGGAAAACTTCTGATGTAATTAAGGTCCCGTTATTCTCATCCTCTTCCGGCAAATCTTCGGCCTCTCCATGCTCCGCTTTATTGGTCTTATCTGTTTTCTTTGCCAGAGAAGGATTCTCCTCTTTGTGCTGATATTTTAAAACATCTACTCTTTCAATCGGTTTTCCTTCCTTCTTTTCCAACACTTCTTTTAAAAATTCATCTTGTTTTTCCTGCGGCATATTAGCAACTTTCACAGCAGTAGAAGCAGACACATTGCCTCCCAGTAATGCATCTTGTAGTGTCTCACTTCCTTGATTCTCTATTTTCTGCAGCTGAGCAACTTTTGCCTCCGATATGTTCATATCTTGCGAAAGCAACACTCTGGTTTTTATACCGGATAGTTCCCCTTTTTCACGCAAAGAGGCATATATATTTTTTAAGCTGCGCATAGCCTGCAACAAGTCACCGTCTGTTGTATCTTTTCCTCGCTGTCCACAGTTTTCTATCTGTCGTATATACTCTTCTTTTTCCGTATCATTTAACGGAAGCTCAATTAATTTCGGGTCAAATTTATGTGCCTTTACCTTTTTACTAACGTCCCATGAACCTTCCTGTATCAATAAGCCGATTGCCCGGTATCTCCGTTCTCCGGCCACGATAGAAAATGTTCCGTCTTTATTATCCCGAAGGATAAGAGGATTAAGCAAACCTACATCTTTAATCCAGTCCGCCAACTGCTTAATAGATTCCTGGTTCATGCTCCACTTATTATCCGCAGATGGTTTTATCAGTTCATGCTTCACATAAATTGTTTCCATTTCTTTAACTTTTCCGGCTCCAAGAAGTGAACTTCCTACTTTTATGCTGTTGCTCTGCTCACTATTATCGCCATAAATTCCTACGGATGTTTGTCTGCCTCTCTTAATTGCGTCCATATTAAACTTTCCCATTTTGGTTCCTCCACTTTAAAGTCTCTAATTTTTTTCCTGTGAAATTTACTTCACCCAACCACTTTAACCGGAATGGGTCGATACCGGTCCCACATTTTTTCCTTGTTTAGTTTCACAATACCATCAAAGATTTCTCCACCTTTTACAATTTTATAGCTGCTTCCTTCTTCTTTTACCTCTAAGGGTTCCCTTACCCCTTCTGTCTTCAACTTCCGTAATACTTCATCTTTGACATCTTTTGAATCATCTGTAAATTGTCCTATGGTAAGAAAAGTTCTATTTTCTCTGTTATATTTTTTCAAAAATGCTTCTTTGTCATCTGCCATTATATACTCAGATAAATGCAGATATGAAATCGTTGTCTTATTTAACCGCTTATTTCTATCTGCTTCCAATAAAGGAGTATTGGTATAAGACCCTTCATCTATCAATGTCGTCTTATACATATGAAATGGTAAAATCAATCCCGGTATCATTTCTTCCAGAAGTTCATATGCAACTTTTGGCGCTTTCTGTCTTTCGTCCCAACGAGTGAAAAAGCAACCTGCAATTTTAAGACTTTCATTATACTCTGTCACATTTCTTATGAGTTCCAGTGCATAAGCAACTCCTTCCAGGCTATCACCGTCAATGGTCGTTGGAATATAAACTTCATCACAGACTGCCAAACCATTCACATTTGCAATGCTCACGGAAGGGGAACAATCCATAATACAGTAATCGTATTCATCTTCTATCTTTCTGATATGCTTTTTCAAGCGGAACTGAGCCGGTGTTGTCACATCTGCTTTAATCCTGTCCTGCACATCTCCGAGCTGCAAATCCGACGGTATAATGTCCAAATTCTCATATACTGTGTGACGGATACACTGATGTACATCCATTTCCGGATTCATAAGCAAATTACTGATAGAATTATCAATAGCTTCAATCTTTCCGTCCAGTTTACGCTGCAGACGGTCATAAATATTTATGTTGCTAAAACGTCCTGTTGTATTTCCCTGTGGGTCTAAATCAACAATCAACACTCTCTTATTGTACTGTGTTGCTAACATATGTGCTACGGAAGTTACTGTTGCTGTCTTTGCAGCACCACCCTTAATGTTTAAAACTGCTATTTTTTTCATTTTCTCACCTTTTAATCTTTCTTGAATTTATTTATTACTTTTGTTATAAGTAAATAATACACCATTATCTTTTATTTGTCAACATATTTAGAAAAAAATATCACCTAAAAAAGCAGGTGCTACAAATAGCACCTACCGCTCCATCCCTGCCTCTCTCTGCTGTTCCCGTATATTCCATAAGTATACCTGCTGATTTTTATAACTTTCATATTCATTATCCAGGGCATTCCTAAACCCATTCATTGCTTTTTTTGCAGATGAATTTCTTGTCCTTCTAAATCTTCTCATAGGCTTTTTTGCAGAAGAAATTTCTGTTTTTCCATACTCTCTTTCCAAAAATTCAATTTGCTTTTCTGCATAAGCATTCCCTGCTTCTGACGCTTTCTGAAAATAAAAAGTAGCCTTTTCTCTATCCCTGTAATTCTCTTTGTATATTCTCCCCAATTCATATAAGGCATACCCTTTCATTTGTTCATGCTCTGCCGCCTTTTCAAAATACGCCACGGCTTTTTTGATATCTCTTACTTCCTCTTCATTCAGATATATCTTTCCCAGGGAGTATGCTGCATAACCTTCTGTGGCTTTCCAATTCCCTGCTTCCTTTAAGCATTTCACAGCTTTATTTACATCCTTTTTCGTCTCATCATCTTGATATATTCGACCAAGCCTGTAATAAGCATATCCATCCGCTGCTCCATGCTCTGTCGACTTCTCAAAACAGGCTTCTGCTTTTTCTAAGTCTTTATACCCCTCTTCATTCAGGTATATATTCCCAAGCTGATAATAAGAATATCCGATATGCTCACCATGGCCATGTTCTATTGCCTGCTCAAGACAACCGACAGCCTTTTCTATTTCCTTCATGTCTTCTCTATCTGCATACATTTTTCCCATAGCATAAAAAGCATAGGGATTTTGCTTTTCAGCCCCTTTTTCATACCAACGTAATGCCTCTTTTACATCTGCTTCTGTCCCTCTCCCTTTTTCATACTGCTTACCTACTTTGTATGCTGCATATCCGGACAAAAATTTTTCCCATTCATCACCCGAAGTATATGTAGACTCATAAATTCTCTCAAACTGCTTCAACGATTCTTTATAATATTCTTCTGCCTTTTCAACGTTTTTTTCTCTCCCAATCCCATACTGGTATATTTGTCCCATTTCTAAAATTGCCAGCACATTTTTCTTCAAACTCTCTTTTTCATAAATTTCTGCCGCCTCTTCTTTTTTTCCTTGCTTCGCAAAGGAACGGGCCCGATAAATATTTTCATTCCACTTTATATCATAATCCGCTTTTGATTTTCCCTTACTGCTCCTAGGACTTTCCCGTTCTTCCTCCCACTCATTTTCATTTTTATTCACTACTTTTTTTTCTGTTTCCTTTTGCTTCAACTCGGCACTTTTCAGCCCTTTATCATACTCTTTTAATTCTTTCAAAATTGCATTTCCCAAACGAGTATATAAATCATTTACTTTCCCCTGCACAAAAGAAGAATCCGTTTTTCCATAACCTTTGCGATACCTTTCATCCTGAGTTATCAGTTTTTCTTTCAACTCTGCAAAATCTTCCTTATGGTATAGTTCCATATACGCATGAGATAATTTGTCGATATCTCCTCTCAAAAAAGTCATGGCCTTATCATTATAATTCCACTTTCCCTTTGGAATTTTCTCAAGTTTATTATAAAGTTCCAGAAATGGTTTGAGAAGCTTTTCGTTTTCCCTTATCTGTTGCTCCCTCTTCTTTTGCACAATAGATTCACGAATCAAACGGGTAATTTCAATATTCATTTCTTTCTGATTTATTATCTCATTCACTACCACACTTTTACATTTCTCAATGGAAGACATTTTGAATTTTCCTCTGTACTCTACAGACTCTTTCACAGGTATTTTTTCCTTTTCTCTTCCCTTTTGATATTCTTTATAGTAGATATACTTCTTTTTACTCCTCATGGGAACCGGCTCAACGATTGCAATATGTACATGCAGATTATCTGTATTCAGATGTATGGCAGCACTCCAAACCGCATTTTGTAATCCTTCTTTTTCCAGCATTTCTGTAACTGCTTTTCTGGATATTTCCTGTATTTTTCTTTCATTGTGCTTGTTTAAATATCCAGTCCACAATCCATTTTCTTTCAACCAGCGATTATCAAAGCTAATAACTGTTTGCCACATTAAAGACCCATTTTCCTGAGCAGCCCGAAAAGTGTCCTTTAACACCGCTTTTTCCTCCTGAGTCAGATTTTCACCGTTATTAGTAAAAAGTCCTGTAGTTTTATAAGGGTTTCCCATATAGTCCTGGTATATGTTAAATTCTTCTTGATGTACATTACGCACCGCTTCATCACGGTCTATATACTCAATATAGCCGCCAAAAACACTACTATCTGATTTACAGAACTCTGTTACAACTACCACACCAGCTTTTATTTCTCCCATACTTTTTCCCCTTTTTTATTAGGTGCTACAAATAGCACCCTTTTACTCTTCTCTACTTTTTTTTAATCGTCTCTGTCTATCCCTATATTGTTTTCTCTTCTGGATTTTCACTTTTAAGCTCTCTTTAGCTTCTGAAAAGACTGGAGATTCTGCTACGTCCACAGATATATTATGCTCATATGCATTTTCTACCAAAACCGTATTTACTGCGTCCATTAAAATTGATATTTTTTTATCTGTCTGACGGGTCGACATATAAAGCCTTTTCCAAGACGCTTCATAGTTTTTTAAAAAAATCTCCAACACTGCTTCTGCAATCTCCTTGCTCTTCTCTGACTCTGTTCTCCCATTTTTATACGACTGCAAAATATATCTAAGTGCTTCGACTTGCGTTTTATAATTATGCTGTTCTCTTACACTCTCAATAATTTCTAGTTCCTCTGCAGATAAATTAAAAATCTTCTTTGTCATTTTCGCTATTCATACTCCTGTCTATGCGTCCCATAAAATCTAACACATCTTCCATAATCACATTGTTTTCTTCCAACCGTTCCAAAAGCACATTAACAATTCCGGCGTATTTATCCTCCAGGGCTTTTACCTCTCCTTCAAGAGTCATTGATTTAAGTCTTTCCCTTAAAAACTGTTCTCTGCTCATTCCTTTTTTTGCTGCCATTTCATCTAATTTGTAGATGACATCTTTGGGTACATTTCTCACCTGTAAATATCCCATTTCAACACCTCCTGTTAAGGTGCTACAAATAGCACCTTATACTCGCTTCATGATTTATTCCGAGTATAACATATAGTTTTTCATCCCGCAATACTTGCCAAATCTGTATATCCATTTTGGCATATTTGTATATACATTGAAAATGTGTTGGAGACAGGGAAACCCCAGGCACTGCCTGGGCGGAACGCTTGCGTGACGTCAGTTTCCCCTTATGCTCTTTCATAACTATCCGATATCAAAATCTGGCTGTATCGCCACCGATTCTTCCTACATCTTTACACTTTTTTACTATTGTAGTAGCCTAACTTCAATTTGCATTTATGTGCCAGAAGAAACAGGATTGCAAATCCGCCGCCGCAGGCACTGTGGGAATGTGTGTAACC
>ENA-OWPJ01000456-OWPJ01000456.1-human-gut-metagenome-genome-assembly--contig:-NODE-456-length-40866-cov-9.36948_pt1 | contig 40866 bp, 41 predicted proteins | sample MGYA00248264_ERZ651846 | MGnify/ENA primary metagenome ERZ651846 (study PRJEB26924, sample SAMEA4378271) | human gut metagenome | biome: human gut; feature: human-associated habitat; material: faeces...
TATATCGGAAGATTTTTATGGGCGCTGCCCAAACCCGCAATTTTTGAAAAAATTGAGTAAACTTTTTTTGTTTTTGGGAGGATAATTTAGCGTTAGCTAAATTTCAATGCCCGACCGACACTCCGCTAAACCATAATTTATTGAAAATTTTGACAAAAAAAGTGCCCTGCATATGGCAAGGCACTTAAGTTTTAACAATTATTCTTCTGTATTTTCGCACTGTACCGGCTTTTCGGTTGATTCGGCAGTTTTTTCTGCAACAGTTTCTTCTGTCTTTTCTTCTGCTTTCTCTTCAACCTTTTCCTCTGCGACAGGTGCGGATTCTGTTGGTTCTTCAGCTTTTGGTTCTTCTGCGGTTTCGGGAGCTTTTGTTTCTTCGGCTTCATTTGCAAGTTCCGCAATATCATCGCCGTCAAGGCACAGGTCAAGCTCTTCAAGGAGCATTGCGTTTTGTTTTTTCTTGTGCTGTTTTATAGCAAACACGGTAGCTGATACTGCAACAAGTGCGCCAAGTGCACCGGCTGCGGCGCAAATTAATTTTTTATTATCATCCATATTAAACACCTCATCAATTATGTTTTTATTTTTGTCCAATAATTATTCAAAATAAAAATGCTTATTAAAATGAATTATCACTTTAATAAGCATATTATATCATAAATTTTATGCAATGCAATACTTAATTTGCAAAATTTGTCAATAAATTTTGAGCGTTTTGCACATAATCAAAACATTCTGTCGATTAATATACAAAAGCTAAAAATATATTTATAATCATTTTGAATATTCGCAATAGTTTCCCAAAAAGCTGAATTCAGGCATTTCCGCACTTAACTGTGCTATAAGGTCTGTAACCTCTTTACTGCTTACATTGCCTGAAAAATCAAGGTAAAACAGGTATTCAAATCCCTCGTCACTGCTTGGACGTGGGCGAGATTCAATTTTCGTAAGGTTAAGACCGAGAGAATTAAATCTGCAAAGTAAGCCGTAAAGTGAGCCCGTAACATGAGGAAGTGAGAAACAAAGGCTGATTTTGTTTGAATCGGGTGTGATGAACAGCTTTTTGGAAATAACAATAAATCTTGTTGTGTTTTTATCGTTATCCTGCAAATGATTGTCAAGCACTTTTAAACCGTATTCCTCTGCCGCCTTGTATGAGCAGATAGCCGCAACATTAAGGCGCTTTTCCTTTGCCACATCACGAGCGGCAATTGCTGTATTTGAACATGGTGTAGAGTCAAAATTATTTTTTGCAATGTAGTCTGCACACTGTGAAAGTGACTGCGGATGCGACCATACCTTTTCAATATCCGAAAACTCTGCCTGTTTTAAACCGCCAAGACAGTAATCAATAGGCAAATCAAGTGCGCCGACAATGTAAAAACGGTGCTTAAGTATTAGGTCATATACGGCAGAAACCGAGCCTGCGTTTGAGTTTTCAACAGGAAGTACGCCGAATGTAATTTCTCCTTTATCAACTGCGTCAAAAACATCACCGAAAGACTTATAGCAATGTGCCTCCGCATCGGGGAACAGGCGTATTGTTGCCTCGTGACCGTTAGCGCCTTTAATGCCCTGATAACCGACTTTAACATCGGTTTTCGGTATCTCGGTTTCAACATTGCTGATAACCGCTTTTATATCTGCACCACTGCCGACAATATTATGTTGTAAAGCTCTTGAAAGCTCCATAATATTTGAGTAAAGCAGTCTTGCGTATGAACCGTACTCGCCGCCACGCTCTTCGATAGCGTCAAGAATTTCGTTTTCTCTTGCCTGATTCAGAACAGGAATATTGTTGGCTTTTTTGTAATTACCTACCTCTTTGGCACAATCCATTCTCTTTTTGAAAAGTTCAATAATCTGTTCATCTATACTGTCAATTTCAGTTCTGATTTCTGAAAGATTTCTCATTTTATTCATCCTTATTATAAAAGATTTAATATAGCAACGGCTGTGACAGCCTCAATAACAGGCACGGCTCTCGGTACAATACACGGGTCGTGTCTGCCGTTTATAACAAGTTTTGCATTTTCTTTTTTCTGCAAATCGACTGTGTCCTGTTCTTTAGAAATAGACGGAGTAGGCTTTACTCCTGCTCTGAATATAACAGGCATACCGTTTGTGATACCGCCGAGAATACCGCCGCAGTTGTTGGTTTTTGTTACAACTTTGCCGTCTTTGTATTCAAAAGGATCATTGGACTGTGAGCCACGCATTTTAGAGAGTTCAAAGCCTTTGCCGAATTCAATGCCCTTAATTGCAGGCACACCAAAAACAGCCTTTGCGATTACACCCTCAACACCCTCAAACATCGGCTCGCCTATGCCTGCCTCAATTCCGCTTACGGCACATTCGATTGTACCGCCGATACTGTCCTGAGCAAGTCTTGCCGATTCAACTTCTGCACGCATTTTTTCTTCGACCGAATCGTCAATAAGTGCAAAAGAGCTGTTGTTTAATTTATTTATAAGTTTGTCGTCAATAGAAACAGGGTTAAAAGATTTGTCGTTTACATTGCCGATGCTTGCAATATGAGCGGCAATTTTAATACCTTTTTCTTCAAGAATCTGACGGCAGATTGCACCTGCAAAAACTATCGGCGCTGTAAGTCTGCCCGAAAAATGACCGCCGCCGCGAATATCGTTGCTTGCGTTATATTTAACATAAGCTGTGTAGTCGCTGTGACCCGGACGAGGACAATTGAGAAGATTGCCGTAGTCGCCGCTTTTTGTGTTTGTATTTTCAATTACCGCACATAACGGTGCGCCTGTAAGAGTATCTCCAAGCATACCGGAAAGTACCTTTGACAGGTCGCTTTCTTTGCGTGGGGTTGCGGTTTTGTCTTTGCCGGGAGCTCGTCTTGACATCTGAACAAGCACTTTGTCCATATCAATTTTTACGCCGGCAGGAAGTCCGTCGATTACAACTCCTATACCGTTGCCGTGGCTCTCGCCAAAGACAGAAATTTTTATTTTTTCACCGTAGGTCGAGGACATTTGCCTTTCCTCCTATGCTGTTGTAGTCTATATAAAAATCGGGGTAGCTTTTGTTAATGCTCATTGCAAAAGTGGCGGTTATATCTTCATCACTTCTTGCGGCGCAAACAGCGGCAGACATAACGATTCTGTGATCGTTGTAGCCGTTTACATTTCCTCCTTTAAGAGAAGAAACCCCTGTGATTTCAAGTCCGTCCGAAAGTTCCTTTACTTTGCCGCCGAGATTATTCAGCAATTCGGCGGTGGCTTTCAGTCGGTCACATTCTTTTATTCTTAATCTTTCGGCATTGATAATCTTTGTCGTGCCCTCTGCAAATGCCGCACATACCGAAAGTACGGGAACAAGGTCGGGAATTTGAGATGCGTCAATGGTGATTGCCTTTAATTCCCCTTTTTCAACAGTTACTTCGTTGTCAAGCTGAGTAACTTTAGCGCCAAATTCAGCGAGTATTTCGGCACATTTCTTGTCGCCCTGCGTGGAATCCTTTGCAACTCCCTTTACGGTTACTTTACCGCTGACAGCGCCGAGTACCATAAAGAAAGCCGCCTGTGACCAGTCACCGTCTGTTGTATAGTCGCAAGTCTTATATGATTGACCGCCTTTAATATGCCAGCCTTTTTCTGTGGCTTGAATATTCACACCAAATTGTTTCATTGTGCGGATAGTCATTGCAATGTAGCCAACGCTTTCAAGTGGGGAAGTGAGTACAATTTCGCTGTCACCCTCAAGAATCGGCAGAGCAAGCAAAAGTCCTGTGATGAACTGTGAGCTTACATTGCCGGGAATTTCAAAAATTCCGCTTTTCAGCTGACCTTTGATTTCAAGGGGAAGTCCTCCCTCGGTTTTGCAGACGGTACCCGCCTTTGGCAAAGCCTCTGTAAATATTCCGATAGGGCGCTGCGGAAGTTTGCCTTTGCCCACAAATGTTGCGTTAATATTGCCGACAGCGGCAATCGGAATAAAAAATCTTAATGTACTGCCGCTTTCTCCGCAATCAAGCAAAGCGGTTTTGTTTTTATACATATTTGTGCCGTCAACTGTGAGAACATTGTTTTCAAGTACAGCATCAGCGCCAAGTGCTTTAATACAGCCGATAGTTGCCTTAATATCGTTTGAAAGGGCAACGGGAGAAATTCTGCTTACTCCGTTTGCCATGGCTGCGCAGATTATGGCTCTGTGAACATCACTCTTTGACGGCGGTACATTTACAGTTCCGTTTGGAACAAACGGGCTGAATTTTACATCAGACATATGTATCCTCCAATCAGGTTGTGATAAAGTCGCAGAGATTGGCAAGTTCAACTTTCTTTGTAAAGCTGTTGCCTATTTTTGTTAAAAGTACAAGGTCAATTGAGCTGCCTGCTGTCTTTTTATCGCCTTTTGCAGCCTGTGCCATCTGCTCAAAGGTAGATTTATCCGTAGTCGGCAGACCGTATTTTTTGCAAAGCGCACAAATTTTGTCGGCTGTGCCTTTTTCGGTAATTCCGTGTTTTTCACCTGCTTTTGTAATAAGCACCATACCGATTGCGACAGCCATTCCGTGGCTTATGCCTTTAAAGTTATAGATTTTTTCAATAGCGTGCCCGAGAGTGTGACCGAAGTTTAAGAGCTTTCTTTCGCCTGCCTCTTTTTCGTCACGGTTTACAACATCACGCTTTATTGAAACGCAGATTTCGATAATATCTTCAATATGCTCAAGTGCATTTTGATTTTCAAGATTTTCAAAGAGTTTTTCGTCTTTAATGCAGCCGTATTTTATAACTTCACCCATACCGTCGCAAATATAATCATCGGTAAGGGTTTTGAGCGTGTCGGGGTCAATCAATACGGCAATAGGCTGATGAAATGCGCCGACAAGGTTTTTGCCCTGCGGTAAATCAACGCCTGTTTTTCCGCCTACAGATGAATCAACCTGTGAAAGGAGAGAGGTAGGAATCTGAATGAAATCAATTCCACGCAGATAGCTTGCAGCGGCAAAGCCTGCCATATCGCCCACAACACCGCCGCCGAGAGCTACAACAATATCTTTTCTTGTCATAGAAAATTCCGCAAGTGTGTTGTACATTTCCGCAATAGAGCCGAGGTGCTTTTGCTCTTCACCTGCTTTAAAAATATGTGTTGCAACTTTAAATCCCCCTTTTTCAAGAGAATTTTTCACTCTGTCCATATAAAGCGGAGCAACATTGCTGTCTGAAATTATAGTAACCTTTTCTGCCTTTGAAAGAGCCTTTGCGTATTCGCCGCATTTGTCAAGTATTCCTCTTTCAATGCAAATATCATACGGCTTGCCCGTATCTACTCTGACTGTTCTCATAATGCACCTCAATTCTATTCGCCGAGAGCAGTTTTTACCTTGTGTCCCTGCTCCAATAATTCTGCAAGAGTTTCTCTGTCTTCTGCTTTGATTGCGTCTTTAATTTTTGTAATATTGTCAATGAGTATGTCAAGCTCGGTAATAAGCGGTTCACGATTCTCAAGGAAAAGTTCGCTCCAAAGTTGTGAATTGATATTTGCAACTCGTGACACATCACGATAACTGCCGGCTGAAAATCCCTTATGATTTGGGCAGCACGGACTCATTACATAAGAACAAGCCAACACATGGGGGAGCTGTGAGGTGAATGCAATCATTCTGTCGTGTTCTTCGGGAGTGGTAATTTTAACTGTGCCAAAACCGATTTTTCTTGCAAGATTGGCAAGAATTTCAATTTTATCCTCAGGTGCTCCGCACGGAGTAATTATGTAGCTTGCGTTCTTATACAGGTCAGCCTCCGAAACATCAAATCCGTTGGTTTCTTTGCCTGCCATTGGGTGACTGCCGATGAATACAAAGCCGTATTTTTTTGAAAGAGCAGAAAGACTTGGGCAAATTGCTCGCTTGATTCCCGAACTGTCGGTTACAATAGCGCCGCTTTTTATATAGCTGCCGTATTTTTCTATGAAATCTACCGCAGCCTGCGGATAAAGTGCCAAAATTATAATATCACATTCACCGAGGCTTTCGGGAGTACCGATTTTGTCGATTGCGCCCGCCTCAAGTGCCTTTTCTGCTGTTGCCTGCGTTCTGTTAATACCGATTACAAAGTTGTCGGTATATTTTTTTATAGCCTTGCAAAAGCTGCCGCCTATAATACCAAGACCGATAACGGCAATGTTCATTTTTCAGTGCCTCCGAATAAATATATAAAATAAAATTATTTGCTGTTGATTTTGTCAATTGAGCTTTTGAGTGCAAATACTTTCTTTGCAACCTTATCAAACTGTTCGGGTGTGAGTGACTGCGCACCGTCCGAAAGAGCGTGCGGCGGGTCATTATGAACCTCAATGATAAGACCGTCTGCGCCTGCGGCAACTGCCGCCATTGCAAGCGGCTCAACAAGCCATGACTTGCCTGCTGCGTGGCTTGGATCAACGATTACAGGAAGATGTGAAAGAGCCTTTACAACAGGAATTGCGGAAATATCAAGTGTATTTCTTGTAAATGTTTCGTATGTTCTTATGCCTCTCTCACAAAGAATAACCTTGTCGTTACCGCCTGCCATAATGTACTCGGCACTCATAAGCCATTCTTCAATGGTAGCGGAAAGCCCTCTCTTTAAAAGAATAGGTTTGTCAATCTTGCCGAGTTCTTTTAAAAGCTCAAAGTTCTGCATATTTCTTGCGCCAACCTGAATAATGTCAACATTCTCAAACATATCAATGTGAGATGCTCTCATAATTTCGGTAACAATAGGAAGTCCTGTTTCTTTTCTTGCAATCTTTAAGAGGTCAAGACCTTCTGCTTTTAAGCCCTGGAAAGCGTACGGTGAGGTTCTCGGCTTGAATGCGCCGCCTCTTAAGAATGTTGCGCCCGATGCCTTTACGCTCTTTGCAATATCGACAATTTGAGCTTCGCTTTCAACTGAGCATGGACCTGCCATAATGTGCAGACTGCCGCCGCCGATTGTTATATCATCATTGATTTTGATTTTTGTATCGTCCGGGTGGAACTTTCTGTTAGCCTTTTTGTACGGTTCCTGAACTCTCTTAACATTTTCTACAATGTCTTGAGCGTCAATGTAGTCCATATCAATTTTAGTAGTGTCGCCGATAAGTCCGAGAACTGTTGAATGTACACCTTCCCATTTATTTACTTTTACATTGTATTCCTCTTTGAGCATATTTGTAAAATTCATAATCTGCTCGGGTGAGGCTGACGGTTTTAATACAATAATCATTTTTTTAAACTATCCTTTCATTCCCATTTAAATAATTTATACATATTTTACCACTTTAAAGCGTTGCAGTCAACCCTGTAATATGCGTAATTATTTTTCTTGCGTATCAATAGCGTTAAGGATTGCATATGCTGTTTTGAGCGGAGTGCTTTTGCCGCTCACCGTTATGTCAGCGGCAGAAAGATATATCGGAAGTCGCTTTTCATAAAGCTGACGCATTGCTTCATCCTTGTCGGGACGCTGTAAAAGCGGTCTTGTTGTATCGTTTTTAAGTCTTTGTTTTATAATGTCAAGCGGAACATCAAGCAGAACTATTTTGTCCTTTCCTCTGAAAGCGTCAATATTTCTTTGGAAAGTAAAAGCACCTCCGCCGGAGGCAATTACAAGTCCTTTTGTATCTGCAAGCTCCAAACAAGCCTCGTGCTCCATATCTCTGAAACGGTTTTCACCATATCTTTCAAAGATTTCGGATACTTTCATTCCTGCCTTTTCTTCAATGTAAGAGTCCATATCAACGAACTTTCTGCCTGACTTACGGGCAAGATTTCTGCCGACGGTTGTTTTTCCGCAACCCATAAAGCCACATAAAACTATATTGTCCAATCTTAGGCCCTCCAAAAATTATCTGTTCTTTAACTCGTCAGACGCTGCAATGCATATCTTTTCGATTTCGGCGGGGTCATAAACAGAGCCGTCCCATATTTCGTGTGAAACAACAGCCTGCCAGACGAGCATTGACATACCGCCGACAGCGTTTGAACCGTTTGCTTTTGCTTTTTGGATAAGTACGGTTTCGAGCGGATTATATACTGCGTCAAAAACATTTTTGCACTTTGTGATAACTTCATCGCTTACGGGCTGATTTTCAACATTGGGGAACATTCCGATAGGTGTTGCGTTGATAAGCACATCAATGTCGCCGTTAAGCTCACTGATAAGACAGTATGACGGTTGAGAACCGATAACAGTGCTTTTAATTTCTTCGCAAAGTTTCTTTGCAATTTTGACATCTTCCAATCTTACTGCAAAAAGAATGGGAATGTTTTTGAGAACAACCTCATAAGCCATTGTTCTTGCAACGCCGCCGCAACCTAAAATTACAACTCTGCCGTTTAATTTGATTTTTGCCGCATCAAGAGCCTTTAAAAATCCGTCGGGATCTGTGGTGTAGCCTTTTGCTGTGTAATCTCTGTTGTCAACAGTGTTTACACTGCCGTACATATTTGCTTTTTCATCAATTTCATCAAGATACTGAATAATATTCTGCTTGTGAGGAATTGTAATGTTATAGCCGCTCAATTTAGATAAAATGTGGTCGTATTCATATCCGAGACTTTCCGGAGCAACATCAAGTTTTGTATAAACGGCGTCGATTCCTGCAAGCTCAAACAATTTTGTATGTATAAAAGGTGACATAGTATGTCCGATAGGATGACCTATTACTGCGTATTTTTTAGTACTCATAAAAATATACCCCCTAAAAAAATTTTTGGTAAAAATAGAAAAATTTTAAAATTCTATTGACAAAAGAATAAATAAACAATAATATAATCTAAGAAGCAAACCGATTACTCGATTGCTTATTCCATTGTAGCATAAAATATGTACTTTTGTCCATAATTACAATGGATACATTAAATATTTTTTTATTATGGGAGGAATTCCAATGGTATTGGAAAAAGTTAAGGCAATTCTTGCTGAGCAGTTCGATGTTGAAGAAGATAAGGTAACAGCTGATACAGATTTACAGGAAGATCTCGGCGCTGATTCACTTGATGTAGTAGATTTACTTATGTCAATTGAAGACGAGTTCGGTGTAGAAGTTCCCGATGATGAGATTGAGAACATCAAGACTGTTGGTTCACTTGTTTCTTACATTGAGGCAAATGCATAATTGAATTAAAAACTTGAGGTCAGGCGGTTTGTCTGACCTCTTTTACTTTTTATAATAAAAATAATGTCGGTACTTGCAAAAAAAATTAATTATAGTATAATAGAAATGTTATAATACACGAATATTTCTTAAGTTGGAGGAATGAAAATGGCAGACAACAAAAAAATGGTTGAAGCTATTACAAGCAGAGATGAAGACTTTGCTAAATGGTACACTGACATTGTAAAAAAAGCCGAGCTTGTTGATTATTCAGGCGTTAAGGGATGTATGGTTATCCGTCCTTACGGTTATGCTATTTGGGAGAATATACAGGCTGACCTTGACAGAAGATTTAAAGAAACAGGTCACGAAAATGTGTATATGCCTATGTTTATCCCTGAAAGCCTTTTACAGAAAGAAAAGGATCATGTAGAGGGTTTTGCACCTGAATGTGCATGGGTAACTATAGGCGGCAGTGAAAAACTTAACGAGCGCCTTTGTGTTCGCCCTACTTCGGAAACTCTTTTCTGCGAGCATTATCAGAAAATTATCAACACATACAGAGATCTTCCAAAACTCTACAATCAGTGGTGCAGTGTTGTAAGATGGGAAAAAACAACCCGTCCTTTCCTCAGAACTTCCGAATTCCTTTGGCAGGAAGGTCACACAATGCATGCAACGGCAGAAGAGGCAAAGGAAGAAACACTCCGTATGCTCCATGTTTACGAGTCATTCTATAAAGAAATTCTTGCTATTCCGGCTGTAATCGGCAGAAAGACAGAGAAAGAAAAGTTTGCCGGTGCAGAAGAAACCTATACAATTGAGCCGATGATGCACAACGGTGTTGCTCTCCAGGGCGGTACATCACACTACTTTGGCGATGGCTTTGCAAAGAGCTTTGGCATTACTTTTACAGGCAAAGACAATAAGCAGCATTATCCGCACCAGACATCATGGGGTGTGTCAACAAGAATGATCGGCGCTATCATTATGGTTCACAGCGATGATGACGGTCTTGTGCTCCCGCCGAGAATTTCACCTGTACAGGTTGTAATTATTCCTGTTGCACAGCATAAGGAAGGCGTACTTGATAAGGCTTACGAACTTAAGGCAGAGCTTACAAAGCGTTTCAGAACTAAACTTGACGACAGCGACCACGCTCCGGGCTGGAAGTTTGCAGAGTATGAGATGAAAGGTGTGCCTGTAAGAGTTGAGATTGGTCCTAAGGATATAGAAAAGGGTCAGTGCGTAGTTGTAAGAAGAGATACCCGTGAGAAGTATTTTGTACCGCTTGAGGGACTTTCCGATTATATTGCAGAGCTTCTTGATACAATTCACAACGATATGTACGAAAGAGCACGCAAGAATACAGAAGAAAAAACATTTACAGCCACAAACTATGATGAATTTCTTGACATTGCCAAGAATCACCCCGGCTTTATTAAGGCTATGTGGTGCGGCGACAGCGCTTGTGAAGATAAACTCAAGGACGCTACAGGCGGTGTTAAGAGCCGTTGTATTCCTTTTGTCGAGGAGCACATCAGCGATGTTTGTGTATGCTGCGGCAAACCTGCTAAGCACCAGGTTTATTGGGGCAAGCAGTATTAATTGATTTTATATTTGAAATGTATAAGGAGGTGCTGAGGCTATGCCGATTAAGGTTCAGAGCAATTTGCCGGCAATAAAGGTACTTGAGTCTGAGAATATTTTTGTTATGCCAAATGAAATAGCGATAAAGCAGGATATTCGTCCGCTTAAGATTATTATTTTAAACCTGATGCCGACAAAAATTACAACCGAAACCCAGCTTCTAAGACTTTTGGGCAACAGTCCTCTACAGGTTGACATTGAGCTTTTGCAGATGGCATCACACACTTCAAAAAACACCTCACCTCATCACCTGACTACTTTTTATAAAACCTTTGACCAAATAAAGAATGAAACCTTTGACGGTATGATAATCACGGGCGCACCGGTTGAACAGCTTGAGTTTGAAGATGTTGACTATTGGGAAGAGCTTTGCAAGATTATGGAATGGTCAAAGCACAATGTTTATTCCACACTCCACATTTGTTGGGGTGCGCAGGCGGGTTTGTATTATCATTACGGTATCCAAAAGCATAAACTTAAGGAAAAGTTAAGCGGTATTTATAATCATACGATTTTAGACCCGCATCATCCGCTTATGCGTGGCTTTGACGATACCTTTTGTATTCCTCATTCAAGATATACGGGCGTGAGGGAGGACGATATACGCAGAAACAGCGCACTCGAAATCCTTGCAGTGTCAGAGCTTGCGGGAGTGGCTATAGTTACCAATAAATCCGGCAGACAGGTATTTGTAATGGGACACGCCGAGTATGACAGAGATACCCTTGCAAGCGAGTATTTTCGTGATGAGAACAAGGGAATCAATCCGAAAGTTCCGTACAATTACTTTCCGAATGACGATGCGTCGCTCACACCGCCAATGGTGTGGAGAAGTAACGCAACATTGCTTTTTACAAATTGGCTTAACTATTATGTATATCAGGCAACACCGTACGATTTACAGGACTTGCTTGAAAAATATCCGCATTAAACTAAAAACCATGAGCAGTTCATTTTGGACTGCTCTTTTTTTGGAAATTTTTTATAAAAACATATTGACAACCGTAACGCTTTAGCATATAATTCAATTAGTTAATTAGACAATTAACTAAATAACTAATAAATCAACAGGAGTGATTTTATGGGAGATGTGTGGAAAGCACTGGCTGATCCCACAAGGCGGAAAATTCTTGAATTGCTTAAAAATAAAAGCCTTAACGCAGGGGAGATTGCCGCTGAATTTAATATGACCAAACCATCAATAAGTAATCATCTCAGTATTTTAAAGCAAGCTGACCTTGTGGATTCAGAAAAAATAGGTCAAAATGTAATTTATTCGTTGAAAACAAGCGTATTGGAAGATATGTTAAAAATGTTGTCCGATTTAATAGGCAGAGAGGATAAATAATATGAAAAAATATATTTTGTTAATTATATCATTGATTAATATTGCTGTAACAGGTGTTTTTATTGCTTTTAATCCAAATGAAGAGTTGCCCTCACATTATAATGTTAATGGGATTGCGGATGCCTATTCATCAAAATGGGTGCTTTTATTTATTCCGAGTATTCTTGTATTGTTTTCAATTATATATGCGATTTACGCAAAGGTTAAAGAAAATGATGAAAACTATAAGTCGTACCGAAAATATGCCGTAAGATGTATAGTATCAATTTTTACTTTTTTGTTTTTATTTTTTTGGATGCTGATTGCACTGGTATTGCAAAATAAAGTAAATATAGATAATCTGTTTTTACCGTTAACTTGTATTTTTATGGGCTGTATGTTTGTTTATTTATTCAATTTAATGCCTAAAATAAAGCAAAATTCTTTGCTTGGCATACGAACAAACGCCACATTGAGCAGTAAATCCGTTTGGAAAAAAGTACATCGCTTTGCAGCTTATTTTGGAGTTATTTGTGGAATTGCAGTAATAATATTAGGCATAATTTCGTTATTCATAATAAATATAAGTAATGTATTGTTCTTTATATCAATTATTATAGTATTGGTAAGCGCAATAGTTCCTGCAATATACGGAGAAATAATATATTCAAAGGAAAGAACATCAAATAATTACATAGAATAAACATTATAAAATCCCGATAAGGCAAAAAATTCACCTTATCGGGATTTTTACAATTTACAAGACAGTTGCAGAGCTAAACGCTCATTTTTTCTCGTATGAGGGCAAGAATTTTGCGTTCTCTGCGGCTGATCTGCACCTGCGTCATTGCAAGGCAGTCGGCGGTTTGTGATTGGGTTTTATTCTGAAAATAGCGCAGATGTATAATCTGTCTGTCACGCTCATCAAGTTCGGCAATTGCATCATTAAGGCTCAACCGTTCGGTGATTTCTTCTTGCGAATCGCTTACGGGTATGTCTATTCGGGAATTTCCCTCATCATCATAATCGGCATTAAGGGATAGGGGAGAAGAGCCGGCAGAAAGCGCCTCGCAAATCTTATCTTCACTTACATTCAAAGCCTGCGAAAGCTCGGTAACGCTCATTTCTCTGCCGTTGTTTTTTTCGTACTCGGTATTAAGTTTGCAAATTTTCATTGAAAGTTCCTTAAGAGTGCGACTAACCCGTACAGAACCTCCGTCACGAAATATACGCTTGATTTCTCCCAATATAACCGGTACGGCATAGGTAGAGAATTTTAGTCCACGGCTTTCGTCAAAACGCTCTACGGCTTTTGCAAGTCCCAAACAACCTGCCGAAAACAGTTCTTCGTATTCCACTCCTTTGCCTGTAAAATGCTTACAGCAGGAATGGACAAGTCCCATATGCTTTTGTGCGAGAGAGTTTTTATCCCCGATAATATCACCACGGCTTTCCGACATACCGTTTAACGACCTCTTGAAAGGAATCTGCCCGATGAAATGACTTTTTCAAGCGTAACGGCAGTGCCTTTGCCGACAGTGGATTTGACTTTTACTTTGTCGCAAAAGCTCTGCATAACCGCAAAGCCAAGACCTGCTCTGTCTTCTTCGGGAGCGGTGGTAAAGAGCGGTTCCATTGCCTTTTCAATGTCTGCAATGCCGCAGCCTTTGTCACGAATTTTTATTACTACTTTGTTATTTTCGTAAATTTTTCCGTTTATGTAGACCGTTCCGCTTTCTCTGCGGTAGCCATGCACAATGCAATTTGTTACAGCCTCGGAAACTGCGGTTTTTATGTCTGAAAGCTCGGCAACGGTTGGATCAAGACCGATAATAAAGGCAGAAACCGCACTTCGGGCAAAAGCCTCGTTACTGCTTTTTGACGGAAAGCTAAGGCTCATTTCGTTTATTAAATTCATCTCAGCACCCCCAATCCCTCAAGCCCGGAAAGAGCAAACAGCCTGTACATATTTTCGGGTATGTTAATTACCCTGACAGAACCTCCGAGTAATTTCATCTGGCGGTATCTTCCGAGTACAAGACCGATTCCTGAGCTGTCCATAAACGATACCCCGGAAAAGTCAAGGTTTAACAGCTTTGGCTTAATTGATTCACAGATTCCGTCAAGCTTTGTGCGTATTCTTGCGGCAGAGTCATGGTCAAGTTCACCCTCAATGAACGCTGTCAGCACATTGTTTTCAAATTTTGTTTTGAGCATTTTAAACATCCTTTTTACTGAAAATTCAGCTCGCTATTTTGCCTTATAAAGGCAAATAAAAACTCCATAACTATATAATAATAGATATGGAGTGAAAATTTTGTTTTATTATGTTGCAGATAAAATTATTTGTTAAGTGTGGTCAGATAATTATAAAAATCCTCAAAACTTCCGTTTTTGTATGATGAATAATCCTTATCATTACGGTTTATAATGCAGTCGGTAATTAAAAATGTGTCAAAACCGAGTTCGGCGGAGCACAAATCTTCGTCAACATCATTGCCGACCATAAGGCTTTCTTTTGGAGAAATGCCGCATTTTTCGCATAAATCTTTAAAATACAGAAGATTGGGTTTACAGCTTGACGAGTTGTCATAAACGGTAATATATTCAAAATCTTCGGGATTAAGTCCTGCCCATTCAAGTCTTTTATATGTAGCCGGCTTAGGGAAAATCGGGTTTGTTGCGGCAATTACTTTGTATCCGTTTTCTTTTGCAAAATCAACACATTTTTTTGCATAAGGATTAACGAAGGTTGCGGTCTTTGCGGCGACAAATTCATTATTATAATAATCGGTGAACATATCTTCGTATTTAATAAGGTCAACGCCGCTTACTTTTGCGGCGGCTTTCCAAAACACATCTCTGTTAAGTGCGGAACCATCGTTTTTAGCCATTGCGCCAAGCCCTGCCATAATAGAATCGGTAAGCGCTTTCGGTTCGATTTTAAGTACAGGTATCATTTTTTCGCAGAGTGAACCGAAATAATATTTAACAAATTCGTGAACATCCATAGGTAAAAGTGTGCCGTCAACATCAAATAAAATATTTTTGTACATAGTCATACCTCCACAATAATTATACATTTTTTGTCAAATGATTGCAAGATTAAAAAAATTGTGTATAATAAAATTAGATTTTTAACTTATAAAAACGGAGGTAACAGTATGAAAATTGTACTGACGGACGCACAAACTGTTGTGGATAATCTTGTACCTGCCGACCGACTTTCGCAGTTCGGAGAAGTGGTGCAGTACGGACTTCTCACATATGATGAGGTCGCAGAAAAGATTGCGGACGCAGATATGGTTATCTGCAACAAAACCCGACTTGACGAGGGTTCATTAAAACTTGCAAAGAATTTAAAATATATCGGACTTTTTGCCACAGGATACAATAACATTGATATAGAGTATTGCAGAAAGCACGGTATTACAGTCTGCAATGCGGGTTCGTATTCCACAAATGCCGTTGCACAGCATACTTTTGCATTAATTTTGGAGCATTACAGCAAGGTGCGTGAATATGCAAAATTTGTTGCCGACGGTCAATGGAAAAGGAGCAAAACTTTTTCGCCGTTTGTATATCCGCTAAACGAGCTTGCAGGAAAAACAATAGGTATTGTAGGATTTGGAAGTATCGGAAGTGCGGTTGCAAAAATTGCTCAGGCATTTGAAATGAAAGTCCTTGCGTATAATCGTTCCGAAAAACAGGCTGACGGAGTGGAGTTTGTAAGTTTTGACGAGTTGCTTGAAAGGAGCGACATTGTAACGGTTCATTGCCCGCTTAACAGTGATTCGGATAAAATGTTTGGCAAAGAGCAGTTTGCAAAAATGAAAAACAATGCATTGTTTGTGAATACCGCAAGGGGCGGAGTAATGGCAGAGAACGACCTTTACGATGCGTTGCAGAACGATATTATCGGCGGAGCGGCAGTAGATACCTTGGTTGTTGAGCCGATGGAGGAGGACTGTATTTTAATGCAGGCAAAGAATTGCATTATAACTCCTCACATCGCATGGGCGCCCGTTGAAACAAGGGAAAGATTGATGAATATTGTTGCAGACAATATCGGTTCATTTATAAACGGCACTCCTAAGAATGTTGTAAGTTGAGGTAATTATGGACGAAAGGCTTAAAAAGCAATTTGACTTTATAAAGGAAATTGACAAGGAAAAATTCATACAGCGTCAGACATTGCTTACAGGCGGAGAGCGCAAGGAAAACGATGCCGAGCACGCATGGCATATGGCGCTTATGACCGTGCTTTTGAGTGAGTATGCCAACGAAAAAATAGATGTTTTAAAAACGGTTACAATGCTTTTACTGCACGATATTGTGGAGATTGACGCAGGAGATACCTATTGTTATGACGAAGAGGGCAAGAAAACTCAACACGAAAGGGAACAGAAAGCGGCAGACAGAATTTTCGGACTTTTGCCCGACGACCAGTGCGAAAAGCTGAAAAATCTTTGGATTGAATTTGAAAATGCCGAAACAGCCGAGGCAAAATTTGCCCATACTATGGACAATGTTCAGCCCGTAATGCTGAATGACGCAACAGACGGTAAGATGTGGGCAGAGAGAAAAATAAAATTAAGCCAGGTGCTTGGCAGGCAAAAGAACACCCCAAAAGGTTCTGAAATCTTAGCGGAATATTCTTACAACAATTTTATAAAGCCGAATGTCGAAAAAGGCAGATTAATTGACGATACACAAAAAGATAGCTGAAAACCCCGTTCTTATCAGCGCTTTTATAATTGAATTTTGTCGCTTGTTGTGATATAATTATGAGTGAAAAACTAATAAAAGGGCGATAATCGTGGAGAAAAATGTTAAAAAAGAAGCGTGGCTACACTTTTGTGTAAGCTCAATCGGCGGATTTATGGGTGCGTACGCAATCATAAATCATTGCGACCTGCTTGCCTCATCGCAAACATCAAATATGATACATATTGTACATAATTTGTTTGAGCCGGAACATTCTTTATTAATTTATATGGTGCTTGCCGCTTTGGTGTATGCTTGCGGTAATGTGACATATGTGTTGCTCCACAAATTTATAAAACTTGATACAAAAATAATAAGTCTTGGTTTGACATCGGTTGCTTTTATACTTGTAAGCGTGCTTAATTTTGTAGAAAATTCGTACCTTGCAATGCTGCCGCTGTTTTTTGCCGCTCCTATTCAATGGAACGCTTACGCAGGCGATGCGGGATACGGCAGTTCAACAATTTTTTCGACCAATAATATAAGACAAACGGTAACCTCGCTTACATCTTATCTCATAGACGGCGACATAAAGATGAAACGCAAAGCGCAGTTCTTCGGAATGACATTGCTTTTCTTCCATATAGGCGTTGCTCTTGCAAGCGTGGCTGAAATTTTTTGGGCAAGGGAGAGCATATGGTTAGGATTTTTACCGCTTGCAGTGTCAGCTGTGTGCTGTATGTGGTACAAAGAAGTAAAGGTATTTTCTTTCGGCAAAAAGTCGGAAGCCTTAGAATCCATTGTTGAGGAACAAGTTAATATTTAATTATAATAATCTATAAAAAAGCCTTGCAGGATTTCGCCTGCAAGGCTTTTGTTGTGTGCAGATAAGCTTATGAATTTGCAATGAGTTGTTGTATATCGGTTACATCAAGCACATCTATTATGCCGTCCTGATTGTAGTCGGCAAGCATTTTTTGCTCATCGGAAAAATCTTTAGATTGAGAAATATACATTTGTAATTCCGTTACATCATTAACTGATATTTTTCCGTCTGAATTTAGATCGCCTAATAAACTGTCTAAAGTGATTTCTTTTCCAATATTATAATTAGTATCGTTGCCATTTATGAATCGGCTTATTTGAATTGCATCAGCAACATCAATAAGTTCATCATTATTTACATCTGCAATTCTTTTATCAATGTAATTACCGGTAGCGAGATATTGCGTTAATAGTTCGACATCTTCCATGGTGATGTAACCGTCATAATTAATATCTCCTATTATTGATTTTGCATAATTCATATTTACAATCATATATTTTTTATCAGACGATACATTGTTATCTGATGATATTACAATGTAATATGAACCGTTTGGCAAAGTAAATGAACAGTCGGCAGTTTCTATATTTTCTTTTGATAATACCAATTCGTCAGTATCTTTGTTATATATATTTACTTTGTATGATTTTGCATTTAAGACTTGTTCCCATTCGAGAGTAATGGAAGTTTTTGTTTTATCAATATAGGTTTTAACTGTTGGTTTAACGGTGAAAGATACAGTGTTAGATTTTTTACAATTAAAATAATTTACAGCATCAACATATGCCTCATAATAACCCGGTTGTAATTGTATTTCTTTGGCTAATGTATTTTTAGGTATATTTGAATCAATATAATATGGTTCTCCGACAAGTTCTTTGCCGTTCCATATTTTTAAAGAATAATAACTTTCACCATATGTTTTAGTCCAATTAAAAGCGGTATTAGTTTTACTGTTTCCCGGTGTTACCGAAAGAACTGCACTTTTTAGTTGAACATCATCTTGCCCGTAAATTGCAAAAATTTGTGCGGCTGTTCCATTGTGTTCGTATAACTGAATATTATTACCGTCCGTAGTGCTTCCGCCGGTTAAATCCATAACACTGTTTATTGCACATTTTGGAATAAAAACATATCCGCCGTTTTCAGATGAAATATACCAATGTTGAGCAGTACTGTTATTATCACCGCATACTTGTATGTTTGTTCCGTTAGCAGAAAGGCAACAGTACACATCAAGATTATAACCTGTTTTTGTGTTTTTTATTTCATAGGTTGAATCGCTTTGTCTTTCAAATTTCCATAATTGATTGGATATTCCCTGTTCGGATTGAAGTGTTACATTATTATCATCTGTTGAGCCGATTGGTTTCCAAGCATTTTTATTTAAAATAAGTGCGTAAAAATCTGTGCCTAAATTTTCAGGTCTGAATACTCTAAAATAAACTCTTGCAGAATCTTGATAGCTTACAGAATTTCCGGCTGTAACATATGCGCTGTAATTGCCCGGCTCATTTAAAACAAAACTCGGATTTGTACCAACACCTTGAGTAATTATTCGTGTGCCGTCTTTGTCAATACCAATTGTATAACCGTTTGCATTGTTTGCTCCAAGATTAAATGTTACAGTTGATCCGGCAATAAAAGTTGAACCGTTTACTGTTAACCAAGTTCCGCTAACAGCAGGAATGTTTGCTTGATAGGGTGGACGTATTACACCCCAAAATGCAGGTCTGGTATAATTATGTGTTACTCTTGCAGCCGCTGAACCGTTACTGCTGGAATTTACCCAGTTTTGATCTACCGATTCAAATGTGTTGATATTTGCAGATATAATTATTCCGGTATGACCATAAGGGTTACCGTTCCAACCACCCCATATTGCTATATCGCCGGGTTCCGGAATAAATTCTGCATAATTTTGAATCCTTTGCCAACCTGATGGAAGAGCATCATAGATTAGATCGCAAGCATTTCCGGGAAATGTGATTCCGAAGTTTTCTTGTGTAAAAGCGTTTACGAAATCCTTACATTGAGCACCATAATAGCCGTCTGTGTCTATCCACTGCCCGACTCTCGCTAAAGCCCAATTTGCACCCTCTTGATTAGTCATTGCACTTGCCTGTAAGGGATACAGTGTAAATAAACTAAAAATCAGGGAAAGTGTGATAAAAAATGAAACTGCTTTTTTAGACTGTTTTTTCATAAAAGTTCCTCCTTATATACTTTTTACAAGTATTATTATAACATAAAGGTATAATTTGTCAACAATTATGTAATAATATTATACTTAAAAAGTATAATTTAAGGAGTAGTTTATGAATAGAATTGCAATGTTGAGAAAAGAAAAAGGCTTAAGTCAGATTTCTCTTTCTTTAAAGCTCAATGTTTCTCAAAAAATGATTAGTGCTTACGAAAACGGAAAAAGTGAACCGAGCATTGCAACTCTTATGCAAATGGCAGATATTTTTAATACATCGGTCGATTACATTATCGGCTATACAAACATTCGTCAGCCGATAGATAAAACAGTGCAAATGTCTTTGAATGAGGACGAATGTGATTTGCTCAGCGGCTACAGAGAATTATCGGCAAAACAACAAAACATAGCTTTGGGAGTGATTTTAGGCTTGCTCAATTCCGAAAAAAATTAAGGTCATATCTGCTGTATTTGCAGATATGACCTGTTTTTTTAAATATGAAGAATTGTTGTTGCAATTCCAAAGTAAATTAAAAGTGATAAGGCGTCGCAAATTGTGGTGATGAGCGGCGATGCCATTACGGCAGGGTCAACACCGATTTTGTGTGCGACCATAGGCAAGAACGAACCTATGAGTTTTGCCATTATAATAGTTCCGATAAGTGTAAGCGAAACTACAAGTCCGATAAAAAAGGCGTTTTCTTTGCCGTTTAAATCGAATATCATCAATTTTATAAAATTTGCGGCGGCAAGAGTGACACCGCAAAGGATAGATACTCTAAACTCTTTCCACAATACCTTGACTGCATTGCAGAATTTGATTTCACCAAGCGACAGAGCACGGATAACCGATACCGAAGCCTGCGAACCGGCGTTACCGCCTGTACCTGTAATCATCGGAATAAATGACGAAAGCACGATTACGCTCGCAAGCGCAGATTCAAAATGAGAAATGATAGCACTTGTAAATGTGGCTGAAAGCATAAGTACAAGCAGCCACGGAATACGCTTTTTGTAAATTCCGAAAACACTTGTTTTCATATAAGGCTTATCGGAAGGCATTACGGCAGCCATTTTTTCAATATCCTCGGTTGCCTCTTCCTGCAAGACATCAATAGCATCGTCGATTGTTACAATGCCGACAAGTCTGTTTTCGGTATCTACAACGGGGAGCGCAAGAAAATTATAGTTAGAAAACATCTGCGCTACTTTCTCCTGGTCGTCAAGAGTGTTTACACAAATTACATTTTCTTCCATTATCTCCGAAACAATAACATCATCGTCAGATAAAAGCAGATCCTTTACGCTTGTAATACCGATAAGTTTTGAGTTGTCATCCGTAACATAACAAATGTAGATAGTTTCTTTATCTACACCTGTTCGTCTGATTCTTTTTATAGATTGCTCGGCTGTCATTTCGGGACGAAGTACAATGTACTCGGTTGTCATAATTGAGCCTGCACTGTCCTCGGGATATTTGAGCAGTTCGTTAACAGTTTTTCTTGTATCCTTGTCTGCTTGCTTTAAAATTCGCTTAACAACATTTGCGGGCATTTCCTCAACAAGGTCAACCACATCGTCAATAAAAAGCTCGTCAACAACTTCTTTAAGCTCTGTATCGCTGAATCCGTGAATCAAGAGCTTTTGAGTTTCGTCATCCATTTCCACAAATGTTTCGGCGGCAAGCTCTTTCGGCAAAATTCTGAAAAGCAGAGGAGTTTTTTCGTCCTGCAGCTCTTCAAATATAGTAGCAATATCGTATGGCTTAAGGGTGACAAGAATATCTCTTAGAGTGTTAAACTTTTTTTCTTCAAGCAGCACTCTGATAGTTTCGGTTATACCAACCTTAACTGTTTCCATCATCTTTCCTCCTTCAGCTGTTTAGGGAGTAAAGACGAGCACCATATTCAGTTTATATATTGAGCGACAAAAAATGAACGCAATAGCGGTCATTTCGTCTGTTGCAACTTCGCCCAGGTACTGCGCCTTTATTACCGTCTGCGTCCATTAATTTTTCACCCCAAATTCTTAAGATAATATTATCGGGATATAAACCCCATACATATTTATTTTAGTTTATTTTGTGTTTGTTGTCAATGAATTTTTGAATAAATATTATAGCTTTTTTGTTATTGACGATAGACTTAAATGTTGACATTTGATGTGCGAAATAGTATAATTTATGTGATAAATATGTGAAAGTACAAATGTTTGTCTAAATTTTGAAAGGAGGATAACAAATGTTTTGTCCTAATTGTAACAAAGAAATTAAAGATGACAGTAAATTTTGCATTTTTTGTGGTGCAAATGTTCAATCACAGAGTAATGCCCGAAATGATGTACAAAACAATGCACAGAGTGTTCAGCCGCAGGTAAATACTCCGCAGTATAATCAACCGCAGTATAATCAACCGCAGCAGAGTGTTTCGGCACAATCGCAAAACCCACAGTTTCAGCCTAATAATTTTCAGCCTGCAGGTGTTAATCAGGGAGTTTTCGTTCAACCTGCAAAGCCTAAAAAGCCGATGAATAAAAAGATGCTTATTGGTATTATCGGCGGTGCGTGTGCTTTGGTTGCTATCATAGTTGTAGCTGCTGTTCTTGTGGTAAATCACAAAACAAAAATTAACCTTAACGATTATATTAATATTGAATATGACGGCTACGATACATATGGCAGAGCGTCTATTGATTTTGATTCTGATAAATATTTTGAGGATTTGCAGAAAGCATCATCTTCATTTAAAAGGGTTTATATGTCAGAGGGTGCAAACAATTTATTGTCTTACTACTATGATATGATAAACAGCCTTGATTACAGCCTTGACAAAAACAGCGAGCTTTCAAACGGCGACACTGTTACTGTAAGTTTTGAATTTGATAATGAGGCAGCCGCAAAATTCAAAATCGAATATGTAGGCGAACCGACAGAATACACGGTTGAGGGACTTAAAGAGGTTAAAAAAATAGACCCATTTGATGGCATTAGAGTTGACTTTACAGGTACTTCACCTAATATAAGCGCTGAGGTTGTTAAAACAAAAACTGACGATGTTTACTCAAATATCTATTTCGATTTAAGCAAGAGCTACGGTATAAAAGTAGGCGATACAGTTACTGTTACTGTATCTAATAACCCGGAATATTTTGTTGAAGACTACGGTTACGCATTTACAGCTACATCTAAAGATTATACCTGCTCTGATGTAGACAAATATATTGATAAGGCAGCTGATATTTCAGACGATACTATGTCTACTATGAAAAAGCAGACAGAAGATGTTATTAATTCATATTTTGCAGGTGAAAATAAGTATATCGGTGTGTCTGATTTGAAATTTGAAGGTACATACTTCCTTTATGCAAAAGATGAAAACGGCTGGAACTGGGACGGCAATAACCAGATTTACATTATCTACAGCGGTAAGGTAAAGAGCGTTGAGGATAAAAAGGCGTTTGACGAAACCACTGTTTATTTCCCTGTTAGATTTAAAGACATTATGCAGTATGCTGACGGAACACAGAATGTTGACTTGAACAACACTTCCATTTCAGGTGAAACCAATCTTGAGTATTATTACAGAAATGTTGACGGTTATACCAACAAGGGCGATATGTACAAAGAACTTGTCGAGTCACAGAAAGCTGATTATACCGAGGAAATCACCGATGGACTTAAGTAATTGAGAAAAAATATAAAACGAGGCTTACCGCAAGCCTCGTTTTTTAATGCAAAACAACAAATATTGCATAGCTTATTGATTTTTTATGAATTTTAGTTATAATAGAATGAGTGTTACAATATATTATTACGGAGGTTATTATGAACGGTTTGGTTAAAAAATATTTACCCTATGGTGTGGTAATCCTTTTGATTTATATGCTCGTGCCGATTATCTTTATTTCAAAATCTTTGCAGGGATTTTCGACAGTGGCATATTATTTTATTTTCCCGGCAACTGCAATAGTGTGCGCCGCAATGTATTGTTCAAAGTACGGAATGGACTTTTTGTTTACACTTATAGCTCCTGTCGTATTCATTCCGAGTATGCTTATTTATAACGGCGGTTTCCACCTTACAAACATAATTCTTTTGGTTGCTTACCTTATTTCGGGTATTTTCGGCTTGTTTGTCGGCGATATTGCTTTTGGCGATAAGCGTAAAAAAGCAGAGGCAGAGGCAGAGGCGGAAGCAGAGGAAAGATTGCTTGCGGCTAAGCGCAGAAACGAAGAATTTGTAAATGAAAAGGCTGCCGAGGCAGAAGCACCGAAAGCTGTAGAAACAACATACGATTTAAATGATGATGACGATGATTTTGATTACAGTAAATACGCTTCCACCGATAAGGTAACCGATGAAAGCGAAATCGATGATATATTAAATGAATTTGGTTCTTCAAAAAATAATTAAATGCAATAGAGATTAGTATCCCATGCAGGAATGTACGGATGATGCCGCAAATATATTTTGTATTCAGGATTTATTCCCGAAATCAAAAGCGGCAGTCTGAAAATATCTTCAAATCTGTGATACGCTGAAAAGTTGAGCTTTGGCTTAAACATTTTCAGCGTATTTTTCATGCCCAAAATTGTTTCAAAGTCAGCGCCCTCAACATCTGCTTTTACATATGTTGCTGCCCGCCCGCATAAAATTGTATCAACGGCGGCAACGGGAGTTTTTGTGTTGCTTTCGTTTACTATGGCACTGTTACGGCCTGCCTTGTTGTTAAAACAAAGAGTGGTGTTGTGACTGTACGCACCGAGCTGCCAGAGTTCAAGATTTTTCATTTCCGAGCAATGCACCTGTAATTTACTGTAGTTTTTTGCATTCGGTTCAAGTGCGGTAATAAATTTGTATTTGCCGTTTGTGTAATGCAAAAATTCGTCTACAGTATCTCCGTTGTATGCGCCGAGGTCAACATATGTTTCGTCTTCACCGAGCGACAGGAGAGAGAAAGCCTCGTCTTTATCGGTTGTAATTCCGTCAAGCAGAGAGAGTTCTCCTGTTTTGTAAAATTCAAGAATGTTGTCAAAAACTTTTACTGATAAATCATCTGCAAGCAAATTTCGGGCATTTGTTATGCTTCCTTTATTTTTTTCTGCAAATTCTTCGTCAAAAAGAATATCGCCGAATGCGGGTACACTCGGAACAATGACCTTATGCTTTTTGGCAATTTCAAAAATATTTTGCATAACATCGGGCAGTTGAGTGGCAAAGCAAAGTGCAATTATAAAATCTGAATACTCATTTTCAAAGTCACTTAGTTTTTTTACCGTGAATTCATGAAAACTCTGACCTCTTACAAAATCATCGCTTGCCATAACTCCGCTTGCGGTTATTCCGTATTTTTTAAAAGCGGACAGAACTTTGTCTGCGCCGTCACCCATTCCGTAAAGAATAATCGGTAAATCGGAATTTTTAAGATAATTCCATATATAATCTTTATTGATTTCCATTGTTTCACCTACAACAAAGCCACCGCAAAAAACGGTGGCTGAATTTTTATAATTAATAATGAGCAATTATACATTGAATCTGAAAAGAACAACATCTCCGTCTTTCATAACATATTCTTTGCCCTCGCTGCGAACAAGACCTTTTTCTTTTGCTGCCGACATACTTCCGCAAGCAATGAGGTCGTCATAAGCAATTACTTCGGCACGAATAAATCCACGCTCAAAGTCGGTGTGAATCTTACCTGCCGCCTGCGGAGCTTTTGTACCTTTTTTGATTGTCCAGGCTCTTACCTCCTGTTTGCCGGCTGTAAGGTAAGAAATAAGACCGAGAAGTGAGTAGCACTCGCTGATAAGCCTGTCAAGACCGCTCTGCTCAAGTCCCATATCGGAAAGGAAAAGCTCTTTTTCTTCTTTATCCATCTCTACGATTTCAGCCTCAATTTCAGCGCAGATAGGGAGAACGCCTGCTTTTTCTTCAGCGGCAATTTTCTGAACTGCCTTGTAACCCTCGTTAGAATCAAGACCGTTTGAAAAATCATCTTCGCCCATATTTGCGGCATAAATTACAGGCTTGGTTGTGAGCAATGCAACATCAGAAAGCAAAAGAGCCTCGTCTTCGTTACACTCAACACTTCTTGCGGGTTTGCCTGCCTCGAGTGTCTCAAGCACACGCTTGTAGAAATCAATATCTTTCTGATATTTTTTGTCGCCCTTAAGCATTTTCTGCGTTCTGTCGATTTTACGCTCAAGCATTTCTACATCCGATAAAATAAGCTCAAGGTTGATTGTTTCAATATCTCTTGCAGGGTCAATAGAACCCTCAACATGAATGATGTCATCGTTTTCAAAACAACGAACAACATGAACGATAGCGTCACACTCACGAATATTTGAAAGGAACTTGTTGCCGAGGCCCTCGCCCTTTGATGCACCTTTTACAAGACCTGCAATATCAACAAATTCGATTGATGCGGGGGTATATTTGTCCGGGTCATACATTTCCGCAAGCTTGTCAAGACGCTTGTCCGGAACAGCTACAACGCCTACATTCGGCTCGATTGTACAGAACGGATAGTTTGCACTTTGAGCCCCTGCATTTGTGATTGCGTTAAAAAGTGTGCTTTTACCAACATTAGGTAAACCTACAATGCCTAATTTCATTATCTTTTACTCCTCAAAATTGATTGGCATACTTGCCTAATCAATATTTTTATTGTATCATAATAATAAGTATATCACAATTTTTCGTGATAGACAACAGGGAAAGGTGATTATTATGGAAGAAAAAACTCTTACAAAATCAATAAAAGTAGAAGAAGAACAGCTTGCGGTGTCTATGGGCAGCGGCGGACTTGCCGTACTTGCTACTCCCGCAGTGGTTGCTCTTATGGAAAATGCGGCTTTTGAACTGTGCGAAGAAATTTTAAATAATGACGAACTTACAACAGTAGGTACAGCAATTTCTATAGAACACACAAGTCCTACTCCTCTCGGCGCAGAGATTTCCGCTACAGCCGTATTAAAAGAAAATGACGGCAGATTCTTTAATTTTGAGGTAAGCGCAAGTGACGCAAAAGGAATTATTGCAAAGGGAACTCACACAAGAGTGAGCGTAAAGGCTGAAAAATTCCAGAAAAAGGCGGATGAAAAGTTTAATGGTTAAGCACGATTACATACTTTTTGACCTTGACGGCACTATCAGTAAAAGTGCCGACGGTATAAAATATTCTCTCGAAAATGCAATAAAACAAATGGGAAAACCCGTGCCCGATCTTAGCGATTACACATTGTATATAGGTCCGCCGTTAATTGATACATTTTTGAATATCTGCCACTTTTCTCAAGAGGAAAGTCTGCGTGGCGTAGAGGTTTACAGAGATATTTATAATACAAAAGGTAAATTTGTAAACAAAGCTTATGACGGAATTGAAGAACTGCTTAAGAAAATCAAAGCTGACGGAAAGAAGATTGCGGTTTGTTCGTCTAAATATGAATTGTTTGCCAAAGAGATTATTGAAATTCTCGGACTTTCACAGTATTTTGATGCAGTGTGCGGTTCTACGCTTGACGGCAGCCGAAAAGATAAAAAAGATTTGATTCCGTATGCACTTAATTCTCTCGGTACAAGTCTTGAAAAAGACAGGGAAAACGCTGTGATTATCGGCGATACCTACTTTGATACCAAAGGCGCTGTTCAGACGGGGATTGATTTTGTCGGTGCAAGCTACGGCTACGGCGATATTGAACAGATGAAGAAAGAGGGCGGAAAAGTTTTTGCCGACACTCCTCTTGAAATTTATAATCTTATTTAATGCAATTTGCGCACACAGCTTTCATATACATATAAAGTATATGGAGGTTTTGAAATGTTTGTTTTACGATTTAAAAAGAAACGATTTATTGTAGCATTAATTGTTGTTTTGGCAGTGATTACCGTATTTATAATTCTTATAAACGCAGATTTCACACATGTGGAAGATTATGCGGAATTTAATTCTGAAAACTATTCGCTAAAGGCTGACAGCAGTGATGACCGAATAAAATTTTTTCAACAGTTGGGAATAAATGCGGTTGACGAATCGGTTGACGAGGTAATTATTCCGCAGGATTTTAACAGCGTATATGAAAAGTATAACGAAATTCAGAAAAAATCCGTATTTGATTTGAGCAATTATGCGGGTAAGCCCGCAAAACGCTATACATACAGTATTGATGACGGAAAAAAGGCTGTTATACTCGTTTATAAAAACCGAATTATCGGCGGTCACATAACAAGCGGCGTATACGGAGAAGATTATCTGCCTTTGTTTTAGGCAGAAAGGAAGGTAAAATGGACAGACTTGATAAAATTTTGGTTTCTCAAAATGTCGGCAGTCGCAAAGAAGTACAAAAAATTATAAAAGACGGTGCAGTATGCGTAAACGGAGAATGTATCAAACAGCCGCAACACAAAGTAGATGCTGTGGCTGATGACATTACCGTCGGCGGACAACCTCTTTTGTACAGCAAATATGTTTATATAATGATGAACAAACCTGCCGGAGTTCTATCCGCAAGCAACGATAAAAGAGCGGAAACCGTAATAGACCTTTTGCCTGAGGAGTTTCAGCGCCCCGGCTTATTCCCGGCAGGCAGATTGGACAAGGATACCGAGGGACTTCTTATTATTACAAATGACGGGGAATTTGCGCACAATATGCTTTCGCCGAAAAAACATGTCGAGAAAAAGTACATAGCACAGCTTGACGGTGAAATTACCGAAGAAATGATAAGTGATTTTGAAAACGGTATTGTATTTGCCGACGGAACACGCTGTATGCCGGCAAAACTTGAAATTTCCGGCGAAAATCCGGATAAAACGACCGCAATTGTAACGATTTGCGAGGGTAAATTCCACCAGGTAAAGAAAATGTTTGCGGTATGTGGAAAAAATGTTGTGCACCTTAAACGAATATCAATCGGCGATTTGTATTTGGATAGCAATTTGCATATAGGAGAGACTAAAATGTTATCGGAATTAGACAAAATGTCAATCTTTATGGGCAATATGCACTAAAATCGGGTAGTATTTTTTAACTAGTCGCTGAATTAAATAAAATAATGACTAAAATTTTAGTCAAAATCAGTATAGTAAAAAAACAGCAAAAGTGATATATTATTAACTGTAATAAAGCAAAACAGTATTTTCTTTGATATAGATTTTCGGATTTTTGCTTCATCGGATTATTGGAGGTTTATAAAAATGGCAAATGTATCTTTAAGACACATCTATAAAATCTATGACGGTGGCGTTACAGCCGTAACAGATTTTAACCTTGAAATTGCAGACAAGGAATTTATTATTCTCGTTGGACCGTCAGGTTGCGGTAAGTCAACTACACTTCGTATGATCGCAGGTCTTGAGGATATCTCAAAGGGTGAACTTTACATCGGCGATATGCTCGCTAACGATGTTGCACCTAAGGACAGAGATATTGCAATGGTATTCCAGAACTATGCTCTTTATCCGCATATGACTGTATATGATAATATGGCTTTCGGTCTTAAGCTCCGTAAAACTCCTAAGGACGAGATTAAGAGAAGAGTAGAAGAGGCAGCTCGTATCCTCGGTATTGAGCAGTATCTCGACAGAAAGCCAAAGGCTCTTTCAGGTGGTCAGAGACAGCGTGTTGCTCTTGGCCGTGCTATCGTTCGTGACCCTAAGGTGTTCTTACTTGACGAGCCGCTTTCTAACCTTGACGCTAAGCTCCGTGCTCAGATGAGAACAGAGATTTCTAAGCTTTACCAGAGACTCGGCACAACATTCATCTATGTAACTCATGACCAGACAGAGGCTATGACAATGGGTACAAGAATTGTTGTTATGAAGGACGGCTTCATTCAGCAGGTTGATACTCCACAGCATCTCTATGACAAGCCATGCAATATGTTCGTAGCAGGCTTTATCGGTTCACCGCAGATGAACTTTATCGACGCTACACTTAAGAAGGTTGGTTCAGAGTATGCACTTTGCTTTGACAAGTATCAGATTATCGTTCCTTCAGAGAAAACTAAGGGCGGCGTGCTTGATCCATATGTAGGCAAGGAAGTTGTATTTGGTATTCGTCCTGAGCATGTTCACGATGAGCCTGAGTTCCTCGCTAAGTGCGCAAGCGACAACGGCGTTGTTGATTGTAATGTTGATGTTACAGAGCTTATGGGTGCTGAGATTTACCTTTATGTAAATATCGGCGGTATCCCTGTAACTGCAAGAGTTGAGCCTACTTCAACCGCTAAGCCGGGTGACAGCATTAAGGCTGCATTTGAGCTTGATAAGATCCACATCTTTGATAAAGAAACAGAGCGTACAATCATTAACTGATTTTAATATGTACTTATTTAAGGCGGAGCGCATTGTGCTCCGCCTTAGTTTGCTTTTAGAGTTTTTGTTCTTTATCAAAATTGAGATAAATTACAGTTTAACGGAATTCTTTGTCAAGCAATTATACAAGCAATCAGCTAAACCATAATTTTCACGACTTCTGATGAAAAACGGTTTTTTTATGGCAAATTACTAAAAAGCAAAGGTTAAATTTGTTTAATATTGTTATCAATTTTGTAACCTTTTGCCGATTATGCAAAATCTATAAAAAAAATAAAGAAATTTGAAAATAGAGGTTGATTTTTTTCTCGTTTTTGTGTAATATGTATATAAGAGATATATTGTATTTTAAATATATTAATTCATTAGGCTCTTATTATAAGAATTTTTGCTAAAAAGGCTTGTTTTGCAAAAATTACAGGTGTTATGCATTTTGTATATGTTTGCAGCTAAGGTCAAAGCAAAATACAGCCTGAATAATATGCTTACAATTATATGAATATTTGCTTAGAAAAAGAGGTAAATAAAATGTCAAACAGATTATTCCAGGGTATTGTTCACCAGATGAAAGATGCAATTGACAGAACAATAGGCGTTATTGACGAAACTTCTGTTGTTATAGCTTGTTCAGAGCTCGGCAAAATCGGTGAGGTAAACGAAAGCGTAAATTCAGAAACCTTAAGTTCAACAGCTCCTTTTGTAATCAACGGCTATACATACAAGTCATTTGGCAGCAACGCTAAGTATGATTACGCTGTATTTGTACAGGGTACAGATGAGTATGCTCAGAAGTACGCACAGCTACTTTCTGTTTCTTTTGCAAGCATTAAGCAGTATTATGACGAGAAATATGACCGTTCAAACTTTATTAAGAATGTAATTCTCGACAACATTCTTCCGGGCGATATCTATCTTAAGGCAAGAGAACTTCACTTTAACAGCGAAGTTTCAAGAGTTTGTCTTCTTATCAAAATCGTTTCAAAAACAGATGTTTCTGCATACGATATTATTCAGAATCTTTTCCCGGACAAGTCAAAGGACTTTGTTATCAATATTAATGAGTACGAAATTGCACTTGTAAAAGAGATTAAGGCGGATACAGAGAGCCGTGACCTTGAAAAGCTTGCAAGCTCTATTTCAGACACACTTTCAAGTGAATTCTACACCCACTGCGTTGTAGGTATAGGTACAACGGTAACAGGTATTAAGGACCTTGCCCGTTCATTTAAAGAAGCACAGAGCGCACTTGAGGTTGCAAAGGTATTTGATACAGAGCGTACAATAGTAAGCTATGATAACCTCGGTATTGCCCGTCTTATTTATCAGCTTCCCACAACTCTTTGTGAAATGTTCTTAAAGGAAGTTTTCAAGCGTGGTTCAATCGAGAGTCTCGACCAGGAAACACTTTTTACAATTCAGCGTTTCTTTGAAAACAACCTCAATGTTTCTGAAACATCAAGAAAACTTTTTGTTCACAGAAATACACTTGTTTACAGACTTGAAAAAATTAAGAAACTTACAGGTCTTGACCTTCGTGAATTTGAGGACGCTATCGTATTTAAGGTAGCTCTTATGGTTAAAAAATACCTTAACGCAAGTCCTGCAAAGTATTGATTGAGTGAATTTAATATGGCTCTGCACTGCCGATTTTTCGGTAGCGCAGGCCATTTTGACTTTTTAGAATTAACTTGTCAAAATATTACAAAATATTGTATTATATAACGCAAAATATACAGAATAAGTGTGTATTTTGTAATAAAGGTGAAATTTATGATAGATTTTAACAATGTATCTAAAACCTATCCGAATGGCACTCATGCGCTTTATGATGTTTCTATACATATAGACAAGGGCGAGTTTGCTTTTATAGTAGGTGCGTCCGGAGCAGGTAAAAGTACGTTTTTAAAACTGATTATGCACGAGGAAAGTCCGTCGTCGGGCGAAATAATCGTGAATAATCTTAATATAACAAAAATGCGTCGCAGAAAAGTTCCGTATCTTCGTCGTCATATGGGTATTGTATTTCAGGATTTCAGACTGATAGATAAGATGAATGTCTTTGACAATGTAGCTTTTGCAATGAGAGCAATCGGAGCGAGCGCATCATCAATTAAAAAACGAGTTCCGTACATTCTTGAGCTTGTCGGACTAAAAAATAAAATGAAAAACAAGCCAAGTGAGCTTTCGGGCGGTGAGCAGCAGCGTGTCAGCCTTGCAAGAGCATTGGTAAATAATCCTGAAATTATCATTGCCGATGAGCCGACAGGTAATGTTGACCCTGAAATGTCACATGATATTATTCAACTTTTGAGTGAAATTAACGATATGGGTACAACTGTACTTGTTGTTACTCACGAACACGAACTTGTAAGACAGTTTAACAAGCGTGTAATTGTAATTGACCACGGCAGAGTAAAGAGCGACACTAAAAATCCCGAAGCTGCACTTGCATATGATGCGCAGTATGAGGATATTGACGAAATTATTGAGGGTATTGCCCTTAACAAAGAAACAAAAGAAAACTTTGTTGACAATGATGTCGTTCCAGACTAAAAAGAAAGGAACATAATATGAGTGGCTTTGGCTATTTAATAAGAGAAGGTTTCAGAAGTATATGGAGCAACCGAATTATGAGTATTGCTTCGATATGCGTTCTAGTAAGCTGTCTTGTGCTTACAGGTGCGGCTGAACTTATTTCGGTAAACATAGAAAAGGAAGTTGACTCTGTGGGAAAAACCAATGAAACAACCGTTTACATCAAGGACGGAGCATCTGACCTTGAGGCGGTTTACATTGGCAAAAACCTTGAGAAACTTGATAATATTACCTCTGTAAGATTTTACCCGAAGGAAGATGCAATCAACGAATTTAAAGATTCACTTCCGGAAGCTGTATTTGAAAATGTAAACGGCGACAACAACCCGTTGCCCGATGCATATATAATTGCAATGGACGATTTGTCAAAGTACGACCAAACTATTGACGCAATTTTAAAGGTTGACGGTGTTGATTCTATCAACAACCGCAGTGAGCTTGCGAGAAAACTTACCGATATAAGCAATCTTGTAAGCTACATAAGTCTTGCGATAGTTGTTGCACTTACGATTATTTCTCTGTTTATCATTGCAAATACAATCAGAACAACAATGTATTCAAGACGATTTGAGATAAGTATTATGAAGTCTGTCGGCGCAACCAATGCTTTTGTTCGACTGCCGTTTGTAGTCGAGGGTATGGTTCTCGGTTTTATTTCAGCCATTATCGGTACAGGCGTACTTTATGTGGTATATGAAGGCGTAATGTCGGCAGTAAATTCATTTGTAAAAATTTCCACTATTCCGTTCTCGGATGTTTATCTGCAGGTTGGCGGTATATTTATTGTTGCAGGTGTGGTTATCGGTGCATTTGGCAGCTTTATTTCAATGCGTAAGTATCTGAAGATGGAAGGAAACGAAATTCTCGGCTGGTAATAACAAAGGAGTATATTTGATGAAAATAACTAAAAGAAAATTCAAAGCTGTGCTTTGTGCTATTCTCAGCGTTTGTGTTCTTACTTTTTCGATTTATCCTGTATTTGCTGAGGAGCAGGCTGCACAAGAGGCATCAACTGAGCAAACTCAGGCAACCACTATTGATCCTAACGATATTGACGCACTTGAGAACAGAAGACAGGAACTTCAGGCGCAGAGCGATAAATATCAGCAGATTCTTGAAAAAACAAAAGAAAATATTGCAGATCAGGAAGAATATGTTAAGGCGCTTGTAAGCAAGGTGCAGGTTCTCGATGATAAAATCGAACTCAGCCATCAGAGCATTAATGAGCTTAACGGCAAAATTCAGGACAAGCAGACAGCTATTGATAACGCCAATAAGAGCATTGAAAATCAGATGAATACTCTCCGCAACAGACTCAGAAATATTTATATGGCAGGCAATACAACTGACCTTGAAATTATTTTCGGAGCAAAGAGCTTTTCTGATTTTCTTGATAAAATGGAGCTTGTAGAGGCACTCTCTGATTACGATAATAATCTTATCAATTCAATTAAGGGCGACCTTGAGAATATTTCTAAAGAAAAGGCAGAACTTGAAAAGGATATGGATTCACTCGAGGCAGAAGAGGCAAGCCTTGAAAGCGACCAGCAGGAGCTTAACAAAATTCTTGAAGAGAATAAAGAACTTTTGGCAGGACTTTATAAGACAAGCGATAAGGCGACAAGCGAAATCCAGAACGGCGCACTTGAAAGTGATGATATAGAAAAGGCTATTTCTAATTATTACGCTGAAAAGGCAAGACTTGAGGCAGAGCGTGCCGAGCAGGAAAGAAATAATAATTCAAACAGCGGTGGCTCATCAAGCGGCACTGTTCACGATGACCTTGACATTTCACCGTCAGGTTTTGTATGGCCGTGCCCGGGCTATTACTATCTTACTTCCGAATGGAACGAGGACAGAGGCTCTTATAACCACGGTGCAATTGATATAGCAGACGCAGGAATTATGGGAGCGGATGTTGTTGCCGCAAAAGAAGGCGTAGTAATTGATTCTTACAACGGTTGTTATCACAACTGGGGTAAAGACGGTTCATGCGGTTGCGGCGGCGGTTACGGCAACTATGTAATGATTGCTCATGACGGCGGTAAGATGACTGTTTACGGTCATCTCTCCACAACTATGGTTTATACGGGTCAGCATGTATATCAGGGACAGGTTATCGGCTTTGTAGGTTCTACAGGTCATTCAACAGGTGCCCACCTTCACTTTGAAACAAGACTTAACGGTGTTAAGTACAATCCTATGACAGAATTTCAGTCATAATTAATAATTAAAATCAATCCCTTTGCATATACTTAATAAAAAGTTATGCGGAGGGATTTTTTATGCTTACGGCACTGACTGTTAAAAAGCACGAACGAAGAAAAGGACTGAAAGGTTTAGTTGACAGACTTAAGCGTGACAGAGCGGTAGTACAGGTGAAAAGAGCAAGAGGTGTGTACCTTAAACAAATTACATACATTTCATACGGAAGAAAACCGAGATTTGAAAAACTCGAAAAAATAATCGGCGACAGTAAAAACAGAATAATCTGTTCGCCTAAAATAAATTTCCACGATGAGTGTGGTTTTCGCAGATTTGAAAATTCGGATTTCACGGCAAGACTTTGTACCAATCTTGCAATATGCCTGCTTTCTATGTGTGATTTTGCGGAAAAATTAAAAATCGGCATATATGATCCCGACGGCAGGGACAGTGAATTTTTAAAGTATGTGATGAAATATTCCTCTGATGTTACCGTTGTTACAAATTCTCCCGATGTATATTACGATGAAAACGAACTGATAATGGAGAATATGGGAGCTTGCGCAACTGTTACAAAACGAACGGAGGAGCTTGAACTCTGTCAACTCATAATTGCTCCACGCACAATAGAAAATACTTTTTCGTCAAATGACAAAACATTGATATTGACAAACGGCAGACCGAAAGCGGAGGTTTTAGGCGAGATTTACTATAAGTATTACTTTAAAATGCCTAACGGCTTTGACAGAATAAAGCCGCAGGAGATTGAAACGGAGTATTTTTGTTCGGCTTTGTATTCACTCGGAAGACAGTACAGTTTAGGCTCTATAGTGCCGACAATGTGCAGTAATTTTTCAACAAGTCAAACTGTAAAATCCTTATATGCACAGTTTGAAAAAATAAACAAAACCGATGAATAGAGGAGGCTTGCCTCACTTTTTCCGTATATGTGCTTTGCTGCCAATATTTTGCATTTTGCTTGACATTGGCGTTAAAAAATTTTATAATTAAAAAGTATGTAAGAATTCTACAGATTTCATTTTTCTGATTGAAAGGACGATGTATAATGGCAGCAAAACAAATTATGCTTACAGCAGAAGACGTTAAAAAATACGAGGAAGAACTCGAATTCTTAAAAACCGAAAAACGAAAAGAAATTGCGGAAAAAATCAAGGTTGCCCGTTCATACGGTGACCTTTCGGAGAACAGTGAATATGATGATGCCAAAAACGAGCAGGCTATGCTTGAGGCTCGTATTGCTACTGTTGAGGTTACTCTTAAAAATGCCGTTATCATTGATGAGAGCAACACTTCAAACGAGCATGTTCACCTTACTTCTGTTGTAAAGGTTGAGTATGTTTCAAACGGCAGAAAGGTATCTTTCAAAATCTTAGGTTCAGGTTCAAACGGAATTAACCCGAGAGAGGGCGTTATTTCTGATGAATCACCAATCGGTAAAGCTCTTATGGAGAGAAGCGTAGGCGATGTAGTTGAGGTTGAAACTCCTGCCGGCGTTCAGGGACTTAAGATTTTAGAGATTTCAAAGTAAGCAGTGTTGAAAGGAAATATAAATAATGAGTGAGAAGAATCAGTCACAGAATACTGAAAATCTCGGTGAGCTTTTAAAGATTCGCCGTGAAAAGCTTGCGGCTTTACAGGAGGCAGGCAAGAATCCGTTTGAAATAACAAAGTACGATGTTACACACCACAGTTCAGATGTTAAAGAAAGCTTTGAAGAGCTTGAGGGCAAGTCGGTTTCTTTGGCAGGCAGAATTATGTCAAAGCGTGTTATGGGTAAGGCTTCTTTCTGCCATATTCAGGACTTAAAGGGCACAATTCAGGTTTATGTGGCAAGAGATAATATCGGCGAAGACAGCTACAAAGATTTTAAGAAATACGATATAGGCGACATCGTTGGCATCAGCGGCGAAGTATTTAAGACAAAGACGGGCGAGATTTCAATTCACGCAACTTCTGTAACACTTCTTTCAAAGAGCCTCCAGATTCTCCCTGAAAAATACCACGGCCTTACAAATACAGATACCCGTTACAGACAGCGTTATGTTGACCTCATTATGAACGAAGAGGTTAAGGATACATTTGTAAAGCGTTCAAAAATAATCAAAGAAATCCGTAACTTCCTTGATGAAAGAGGATTTATGGAAGTTGAAACCCCTATGCTTGTTGCAAATGCAGGCGGTGCGGCAGCAAGACCTTTTGAAACTCATTACAATGCACTTGACGAAGATGTAAAACTTCGTATTTCTCTTGAACTTTATCTTAAAAGACTTATTGTCGGCGGTCTTGAGAAAGTTTACGAAATCGGACGAGTATTTCGTAATGAGGGTGTAGACACAAGACACAACCCTGAATTTACACTTATGGAACTTTATCAGGCATACACCGATTACTACGGTATGATGGACCTTACAGAGAGTATGTTTAAATATCTCGCAGAAAAGGTATGCGGCAGTTCTGTAATAACATATAACGGCATTGAAATTGATTTCGGTAAGCCTTTTGAGAGAATTACAATGGTTGACTGCATTAAAAAATATGCAGGAATTGACTTTGACGAAGTAAAGACAGACGAAGAGGCTAAGGCTCTTGCAAGAGAGAAGAACATTGAATTTGAAGAGCGCCATACAAAGGGCGATATCGTAAACCTTTTCTTTGAAGAGTTCTGCGAAAAGAATCTTATCCAGCCTACATTTGTTATGGATCATCCGCTTGCTATTTCTCCTCTTACAAAGAAAAAGCCTGATGACCCTGAAAAGGTAGAGAGATTTGAGCTCTTTATCAATACTTGGGAAATGTGTAACGCTTACTCCGAGCTTAACGACCCTATCGACCAGAGAGAAAGATTTGCTAAGCAGGAAGAGGCTTTTGCTAACGGTGACGAAGAGGCAAACCACACAGATGAGGACTTCCTCAATGCGCTTTCTATCGGTATGCCACCGACAGGCGGTATCGGATACGGCATTGACAGACTTGTTATGCTCCTCACAGATTCACCTGCAATCAGAGATGTATTGTTGTTCCCGACAATGAAGACCCTCGGTGGTGTAAAATCCGAAAATGGTGTAAGTTCTAAAGATGTTTCTACACCAAATTCAGAGCCGGAAAAAATTGATTTCTCTAAGGTTAAGATTGAGCCAATCTTTGAAGAAATGGTAGATTTCGATACATTTGCAAAATCTGATTTCCGTGCAGTTAAGATTTTAGCTTGTGAAGCAGTGCCGAAGTCAAAGAAGCTTCTGAAGTTTACATTAGATGACGGAGAACGCAAAGACCGTGTGATTTTAAGCGGTATTCACGAGTATTACGAGCCGGAAGAACTGGTTGGAAAGACAGCAATCGCTATCGTGAACCTGCCACCGAGAAAGATGATGGGAATTGATTCCGAGGGTATGCTGATTTCAGCAGTACACGAGGAAGACGGTCACGAAGGACTGAACCTTCTGATGGTAGATGACAGAATTCCGGCAGGTGCAAAGCTCTATTAAGAAGTACCGTTTTACCCTATAAAACGGGATGTACTTCATTTGTGAAAAAGCTCTGAAAATACACAAATACACCAAATTTACACCAAATGGTGCTTGAAACGGTGCAGAGCCTAAAAAATCGCATAATTTTCAAGATATATGGGCAGTTCCATTGCGGAATTGCCCATTTTCAAAAATGTGAGAAGAATAAATCGGGATTGTGAGGGTCGCTAAAATGGGATTTGAAAAAATAGATAGGAATAGTTGGAAGCGAAATGAATATTTTGAACACTACTTTACTAATGTACCTTGTACATACAGCATGACTGTGAAATTGGATATTACACAAATAAAGGAAAAGCGATTGAAGCTATATCCTGCTATGCTGTATTACCTTGCAACAATTGTAAATCGCCATTCTGAGTTTAGAACTGCAATTAATCAGGCAGGTGAATTAGGTATATATGATGAAATGATGCCCAGTTATACTATCTTTCACGAGGATACAGAAACATTTTCCAACCTTTGGACACCATATATATCAGACTTTGAAGCATTTTCTATGGCGTATGCAAATGATATGCAACAGTATGGAAGTAATTATGGAATGATAGGAAAACCAGATGTACCCGAAAATGTTTTTAATGTATCGATGATACCATGGTCAACCTTTGATGGCTTCAATCTGAATTTGCAGAAAGGATATGATTATTTGATTCCTATTTTTACGATGGGAAAATATTACAGAGATGATGGAAAAATCATACTTCCTCTTGCCATCCAAGTGCATCATGCAGTATGTGATGGATTTCATATCTGTCGCTTTATAAATGAACTTCAAGATTTAATAAACGATTGACATATTTAGGAGAGATAAAAATGGTTGGAAGAATATATCATGTTGGATTGACAGTTTCAGATTTAGATAGGTCAATTGCATTTTACAAAGATGTCCTTGGACTTGAATTCCAGGGAGAAATCTTTATGGAAGGCGAAGAGACAGATAAAATGTTCCATAAGGAAAATTGTAAGGCAAGAGTTGCTTATTTGAATGGTTCTAAGGCAGTTGAAGCCCCACCAATCGAACTGATTCAATTTATAGACGAGGATGTAAATAAAGTAAAATCAGACTTGTTTACGACATCTATCTCAGAAGTATGCTTTTACACGGATGACATTGATTCTGTCTACAAAGTCCTTATCGAAAATCATGTGGAGTGCTTGTCTGAACCACAGTATTTTGATTTTAGTTCACAAGGATTTGGTAAAAGCAAAGCATTTTACTTCAAAGACCCGGATGGAATCATTCTTGAGATGATGCAACCTTTGTAAAATAATAAACAAATTAAAGTTAATTGAGCCCTTTGAGAGAGGAGAAATCTTTTCTCAAAGGGCTTTTTTGATTTTACGGATATTCGTAAACTACAAGAAAAAGCCGAAACTTCATATACTTTAATCACAGAGGAAGTGGAGGTTTTGATATGAGTAACAGTTTATCAGCAGTACATCCCGAATTAGTTGCCGAGTGGTCGGAGAAGAATTTACCACTGACACCGGACAATGTGACTTTCGGCTCGAATAAAAAAGTATGGTGGAAAGGCACTTGCGGTCACGAATGGGAAACAAGTATAAAGGCTCGTTCCAGTGGCGAGAAATGTCCCATATGCTCCGGTGCGAGAGTGATTGAGGGAATTAACGATTTAAGTACATTGAAGCCGGAATTGGCTTCGGAGTGGTCAGAGAAAAATGAAATCAAGCCGACAGATGTATCTATCGGCTCACACAAGAAAGTGATATGGAAGTGTAAATTAGGACACGAATGGATAGCCACTGTAAAGAGCAGAACCATCAACAAAACAGGTTGCCCGTACTGCTCCCATAACAAAGTGCTTGCAGGATTTAACGACCTTGCAACCCTGTTCCCGGAAGTTGCAGACGAATGGTCTGATAAGAATGAAAAGAAGCCTACCGAAGTTATGGCGTTTGCAAACAGCAAGGCTTGGTGGAAGTGCAATACCTGCGGTTATGAATGGAATACGCTTATCTCTACACGCTCAGGTGGCAGTAAATGTCCCTGTTGCAGTGGCTATACATTTATAAAAGGCAAGAATGACCTAAAAAGTACACACCCACAGATAGCCAAAGAATGGTCAGAGAAAAACTATCCTCTGCAACCGAATGAAGTCAATGCAAAGTCGAGGAAAAATGTATGGTGGCATTGCAGAAAATGTGGAAACGAGTGGAAATCAGTTATAAATGCCCGTGTGAAAGGAACGGTTTGCCCTGTCTGTGCAGAGCGAGAAGTGCTTGCCGGATACAATGACCTTGCAACAACTGATAGAGAATTGCTTGTTGAGTGGGATTATGAATTAAACAAGTTAAAACCGACAGAAGTTTCAAGAAATTCGGCAAAGAGAGCATGGTGGCAATGCAGATACGGTCATTCTTGGAGTATGAAGATAA